>Ga0181565_10001050_pt1 | contig 21000 bp, 25 predicted proteins | sample 101ome_16_FD_129661 | JGI IMG/M metagenome (GOLD analysis project Ga0181565, IMG submission 129661) | Coastal salt marsh microbial communities from the Groves Creek Marsh, Skidaway Island, Georgia - 101401AT metaG (megahit assembly) | ecosystem: Environmental > Aquatic > Marine > Intertidal... | reverse complement strand
GGTGATGAAACAGTAGAGGTTATCAACTACTGGTATGGTAAGGTTGATATGCCTGGAATGCTCAAAAAGTTTTTATCACCAGAAATATTCAGTTGGAAAGATGTAGCTGCTTGGGACAACTCAGAAAAGGCTGTTGAGTACAGATTGGAGAGCTTCCTCGCCAATGACCTTTTTGATGCAAAAGGAAAAAACTTTTTCATCGACAATGGAGATGGAACAACCGATTTAAAAATAACATGCACAGTAAAAATATATCCTGAAAAGGTACCAGGTATTCCGAGACTGCTCGCAAAGAAAGTAACACCAATGATTGAAGCATTGATGGAAAAACTACTCGGCCCCAATTTGACAAGCCTAGGGAAAGGACTTCAAAAATATTTCGAAGAAAATAAATAACGGACAAGAGGCAGCTTAAAAGCTGCCTCTTTTTTTTCGGGACGGATTACTTTTATTTCCATCTATATTTTTAGAGAACTTCTTGGCAGGCCCGATATCCTTTGAGGTCATACCATATTCTCTTTTAAATAACTTTTTGATACTAAAATCACTTTGAGCTGTTACTCTAAACTTATCGTCAATAAGATTTTTATCAGCACAGCTAACACAAATCCATTGAGCGGTTATCGTTGGATTTCGATGCGTGTACCGCTCAACATCAGGTTGAATTGAATCACAAACTTCACAATAATTTCTCTGCTCTTGGTGGACAACGCTTTTTTTAACTTTTTCCCAATGCGCTCTCTTTTCTCTCTCATTTTCTTTTTGTTTTGGTTTAAACCCTGCTTTTATAAGAGCATCCTTCATTGAACTCATCTTTAATAATCTCCTGAAATGATGATTGAATATTAATGAACTTTTTTATTTTTATCAATAAACAAAATTGATAATTTTAATAAGCCAAACATCGAGATTTCAATAAGTTAAAGGATATTAAATAAATTTTTTAAATGCATATTAAAAAATTAATTCCGGACGGGGCAATTAAGAATCTATGCTGATAAAAGATAAAAAACGGTGATAAAATGGGATGAATAAAACAATGGAGACCATGATGAAATTTATTTTTCTTATCACACTTTTACTACCCACGCTTTCATTAGCAGATAAAGTAGAAACTGATGTAAAAAAGACAGTCGAGCAAAGTGTCTCTACGAGAAAAACAATTGAATCAAAAATTAAAGAAAGAACACCTGCAAATGCCTCGCTTAATAGTTGGCAAGACTTTGAAAACGAAATGAATAGTGATAAAGACTGGGATAATGAAATTAATAAAGTAATAAAGGAATATGAGTAAATGGCAAATTGTAAATATTGTGGCGCCCAAATTTCATGGCTAAAAGAAAATAGGAAATACACTCCTGTCGAACAGGACGGTGGAGTGCATGAATGTAAAGAATATAAAAATAGCAAAAAAACCTCAAGAACAATTAAAGTGACAGACCTAACGCCTGAAGAAATTGCAAGATACGAATCAAACATAAATAAAAAAAGAAAATAAATGAAATTATTACTTTTATCTGTTCTCTTATTTAGCTCATGTAGTTTTTTATTTAAGGGAGATCATAAAACATCAAACTCAAAATCGAGTATAGAATCCCCTTACGTCATCTTAATTTCAGTTGATGGACTAAGACATGATTATATTGAAAAGTACTCCCCTCCGACATTGAGTTATTTAAAACAAAACGGACTAACGAGTGAGTCCTTGTCTCCTATTTTTCCAAGCAAAACATTCCCGAACCATTATTCCATCATCACTGGGATGTATGCTGAAAATCATGGGTTAATAAGTAACTCATTTTACGATAAGGAGATCGATCGCACCTACAGTCTAGGAAATAGAAAAGAAGTTACTGATGGCATTTGGTATCGGGGTGAGCCCCTTTGGGTAACAGCAAAAAAAAATAAAATGGTAAGTGCAAGCTTCTTTTGGGTAGGTAGTGAAGCCGAGATTAATGGAATAAGACCGGACTATTATTTTAATTACGACGGTAAAATACCTGGAGAATCACGAGTTGACCAAGTCATTGATTGGTTGAAGTTACCGATAAAAACTAGACCTCATTTTATTACCTTGTATTTTAGTGAAGTTGACTCTGCTGGCCATAAATATGGGCCAAATTCATTGGAAGTAAAGACTGCTCTATTTAATATCGATGATTATATTCACCGCTTACTGACTAAACTAGCGCCACTCAACCTTCCTGTTAATATTATTCTTGTCAGTGACCACGGAATGACTGAAATCAGCAATAATAAAAAGGTCATCTTACCAGCAGAGATTCTAAATGATAAAAACATTAAATTAGTAGGAAAGGGTGCTTTATCATTAATATACAAGTTGGATAGTAAAATTCGCGATCAAGACCTAATGAAAAAATTAAGAAAAATTCCAAACGTAAATATTTTTACCAAGACGAACACTCCAAAAAGATTTCATTATCAAAATAACAATAGGATCCCTGACTTTACAATTTCTCCTGAACTAGGATTTTATATAACAACAAGGGACAAATCAGTCTCCGGTGGGTCACATGGATATGACCCAAAAAACATGGACATGCATGGAGTTTTTTTGGCATTTGGTCCAAATATCAAACCAGCAAAAATTAATACATTTGAAAACATTCACATATACCCTTTCATCACCAAGATTTTAAATATTAAATCCTCTCCCTTTATTGATGGAAAAGCTGAGATTCTAGGCGGATATGTTCAAAAATAGATGACCTAATCTCCATTAGTATTTCATGATAGTAATAACTAGCCGGGCTTGCCTTTTGGCGGTGATCAGGTATTAACTTTAGCCCCCAAGTTTTAAGCAGTAGTTTTTCGAGTTTTGGATTTTGTTTAATTTTCTCAAGAGTCGCACTATAAATAAGATCATAATGATAATCGCTTCCTGAATTGTAGTCTTTATAATCAAAAAATTTCCCTTTATAGGAAATGAAATTTATATCATACTGTCTCATTATTTTATTAGCGGAATCCCCAGCATTTTTCGCTTTAAATCCGTACAATTTTTTTACATTATCTCTTTCCATTAAATATGGTAGACCGTTTCTCATGTCTTCTTCGTTATCAGCTTCCGGAAACTTCATCATTTGCCAAAATGCTTCTATTGAAGCATAGGTTTCTCCCTCAAAAATGAAAGGTGTAAGCGCTAAGTTACTAAACACCCCTAACTCTGTCCTTTTGGAAAGAACCACCTCCCCTGCCTGTGCATCTTGAGGCAAGACTTCCCATTTTGCCGCAAGATCTCTTGGAACTACTCTCCACCACGAGCCTGGGTAATCACAAAGACAAGGAAAACTAAAGCTTGAAAATAAAATAAAAAATATAAAGAATTTCATGAACATTTTTAAAATGAAAATGTCGCCATCACCGGTAGGTGGTCAGAAACTCCTAAGCCTGTTTCGGGATTAAATCGCTTTGGTATTTCAACAACCTTAGTGTCTTCACTTCTGGGGTTGGTTAACGACTCATCCTCAACCATGAAGTCAAATTTTATGACTTTATAAGACCTCCAGACAGGATATAAACATTTTACTTTAAGCTCGCAATTATCGCTTCCAACAGTATGAGACTTGGCAACGAAAATTCGATCAAGACTTGACCATTTTCCACGATAAAAATGGGTACCACGGTGAGATGTACCATCATCGTAATCACTAAAATATTTGTCCTCTAAGTCAATGAAAGGAAATTCTTGTTTTTCCCCCACCATTAAAAGCTTGATAGGATTTTCCTTATCATTTTCTTCAGTGTTAAAATCGCCTGCAACAATGACTGGTAGACTATCTTTTTTGACAACAGAAATTAGCTTTTTGGCGGAAATGATCCGCGTGATATCTTTATTAGACTGACTAGGCCAATGGTTCGCCAGAACTTTAAACTTATTACCTTTGAATTTAAAGGTCGCTTCTAAAATCCCTCTAGTTGTTTTAACTTTCTCACCTGGTTCATAGGCATCACTTAAATCAATTGGATGATACTTTATGTCTCCGGCCAATGGAATTTTACTAATAATGGCAACATCAATTCCTCTCTTATCGGGCCCCTCCACTAGAACAAGCTCATCGTAGCCTTCGTTGGGAAGCCCTATGTGGATGAGTTTTCTTAAAATATTTATATTCTCTACTTCCTGAAAAACAACGATATCTGGCGAGCGTCCATTATTTGCAGTGGCAATTACTCTCGCTACATTTTGAATCTTATTAACAACAACGTTCTCATTCCAGTCTAATTCAAAACATTGCTTTCTATAATATGGAACTCTTAGCGATGCACAATACGCCCTCACTTGAGAATCAGTTAACTTTCTTTGAAGTGGTAAAAATGTGTAATCATTAGTTCCATCATCGTGTAATGAGTCAAATAAATTTTCTAAGTTATAAGTCATTAAAGAGAAACTTGGCCGATAATTTGAAAAACAATTAGAAGAACTAATCGTGGCCATCAGTAAAATTAAAAAAAGCACAATCCTTTGTTTCAACATATTCAAATCCTCCAAAATTTGATCCAGACAATTGTGACAATTCAAACTTAAATACTCAAATTTTAATTGTTAGAACCATGTTAAAAATGGAAAAAATTCGATAAACAACTGAATTTACATAGGAGTACACTTTTCTCTATTTTTCTAACAATTCATGTACAAAACACTATTTTTATTATCCAAGTTGTTGTAAGAATCATTTTATACGCTGGGCAACATTTCATCATTCGGAGTATTAATGAAGCAGCAATTTAAACTCATATTAGTAACTTTATCATTTTTTATTATTTTTCTAAAGGCCAATGCAAATGTTGATTTTAAAACAAAAAATCGCGGCTTAATAACAGACTATGATCAAGGTGCTCCAAAAACATCAAAGTGGGTAGACCTCTTTGCTGAAACACCAAACTACAGAGCTTTCGGTGAGGCTATTTTATCAGGTAGAGGCGAAAAATTCAGATGGAATATGGGCCCAATGTTTTATCGAGGAAGACTAACTCCAGAGTCGGTAAAAGTTTTTGTTATCGGCCAAGAGGGTGCACAAGACGAAAATTTATCTAACCGATCATTCACAGGATCAACTGGAACAAGAATGCAAAAATTCTTGAACTATTTTGGAATTACCCAATCCTACCTATTTATGAATACATTTGTTTACACTATTACAGGTCAATACTCCCTTTATGGTGATGATGCTGATAATGAATACAAAATCAAATTATGGAAACAATTAATGTGGATGGCCCAAGATGAGAAATCGGTCATCGTTTCACATCGACACAAGATGTTTAATTACATGTTAGAAACAAATAAAAAAACGCTTAAATTAATTATCGGTGTCGGTACGGCCGGAAAAGAAAGCACTGTTACCTGGCTAAATTCAATATCTCCAGACAGCTGTAGCTACAGAAAATTGACATCAAGTTTTTGCGAAGGACAGGGCGCCCTTAAGGGAGTCTTGGCAATCGGAGTAAGACATCCTGGAGCAGCATCAGCTCGAAATGCGGGTAGTTCAGCGACAGGTGGATTAATTGCCGACTTTAAAAAGAAGGCTTCTATTGTAGCAACCAAAATAAATAGCAACCCTGGTTGGTTAAAAAAAGACGTCGATGGAACTCAAAACTTTAGCAAAGAATTCAGCTATGGGTACGCTTCAATACCGCACAGAGACTTTGCTTTTGGCACTCCTTGGGTCCTTGGTGACAAAGGCACAACTTCAAATCGAAGAGGAAGTAATACGATACAGGTCTTTAGTGATTTTGGTTGTTACAACAATGGCGCCAGAGTAGGCAGAAGGTGTATGTCAATTCCACCAAATGAAAAACCTGAAAGTGATGCGCCGGATGACCGAATTCACTATCTTTATTATAAGAATCCAAGAAATTTATTAAGATCAAATGAACGACCTGTTGGATTTACAGACATGGACCTACCCTTTGAGCCGCCAAAAAATATTATTACGAGAAGACAATATGATGAAGGCCCAAAAAATTTCAAAGATGAATTATTTAAACTCTATCTTGCCGCAATTAAATCAACAGAAAACCACGAAATGATCCAACATGTATCTTTTGGGCCGACTGGAATGTATCGAGGAAATACAGAGAAGCCAGAATTTCTAATCGTAGCTGACCAACAAGGCCATACTGACATGTTTTCAGGTAGAGCACTAACTGGCGAGTCTGGTCAAAGGCTACAGGGATTATTAAATGCAGCGGGACTTCAAAACAAGTATTTAATAATTAGAACATTACCAGTGGACTGTCTTGACGATGAAACAAAAAATATCAGTTGTGAGAATTTATATTTTGATAACAACGTAAAAGAAGCACGAGAGAACTTAATAAAAAGTATAGTTGAGAAATCAACGCTAAAGGCAATTATCAGTGTTGGTGATCTTGCAAACAAGGTATTAAAAAACCTTAATTTAAAAATGACACACTATCATTTAAATCCTAACGGAAACAATGCCGAAAATGCATTCCACGAACTGTATGAGAACTTAAAAAGAGATAAAATCACCCACGATGAGTCTATTTACAAAAAAAATGAACTTGCGGAAATACCCAGATCAGATTTACCTTATTCATCTCGTTGGTGGATGGGAACGTCCGGCGATAGAGTATCAAGATCAATTAATATGATAAATGTAAGCGTCCAAAACTCACGAGTTAGAAGTTTTGACAAAGGTAGCCCAAACGGTAATTACTATAAGCTTTATGCACCAACATGGGCGACAAAATGGGAAGTTAACCAATCAGCATTAACCCCAGAAGAGTTAAAATCAATTACAGAGTTTAAAAAGACTGGGTTGTAATATACCATGCGATAAGTTTTTATAAGGCCGTCAAAAAAATTGACAGCCTTATAATGTAAGATACTTAATTTATGCCAATATTTTTTGGCATCATAGTTGCTATTTTATCCTCAAAAAACGAGTAGGTTTATGATGATAAAAGAAATACTAACAATTCCAATAATATTTTTATTAGTAAGCTGTGGTGTGGAAAATGTTAATAAAATTACGCAAGACGAACAAATAGACACTAGCTCGCAAATTGATAAAACTCCTTCTCAAGAGCTAACCGAGGAATCTCCTTATTTTAACGATGTAGTCGCGCAAGAAGAAAGTGATGAGGTTATAGAGCAAGAAACAAGTGAAACGGAAGGCCTAACAGACACAACTGACCGGCCATCATACACGACATTTACAGGTGTAATATATAAAGAGAAAAATGGTGGCCACGTATTTATCAACTCAAATGGATTCGTTTATACAATGGATGAACTGTCATATTCAGCCCAGTCGAAGTTAAATGAAATTAGTTTTCCAAAAGACGCCCATGAAGTAGTTATTACAGGCTCTAGGTTACTAACCACAACAAAAACACAAAGCAGTTATACGTTTAATGATTTCAGTAATACAGATCTATCAATAAAGACTTCTTATCATTTTTATCTCGATGAAATAGAGATCATTGACTCCATAAATCACCCTCAAAGAGAACAATCTATTGAACAGTACCCAAATGAAATCTGTGGGGATATATACATCGATCAATTTAGCACAGATGAAAATATTGTTATCAGAAATAATGAAACTTCCCATCAAGTTGCCGTTCCTCAATTAGATATTGATGACATTGAATTATTTTCTGAAAGAGCTCAAGTATTCCTTAACCTAAAAGAAGCGCTAGTGAATGATTTAAATGGAGAAACAAAGGGATGCATTTACTCAAGTGAAGCCCCATACAGAGACTATAGCATCACCTGGCGGCCATTATTTAATGCTGAACACTACGATCTAAACTGGTAAACAAAATGCTTCAACTAGTAATCAACTTTACTCATTAAGCTTTCCATTTCGGAGACTACTTCAGAGTGAAACAAGTCTACAATTTCATTTGTAATTAAACTCTTTTCGACTTTTGGTGGATATATCGGTTTAGACAGATAATGAGTTAACTTCACTGGTCGAGGTAAATAAGACGGGCCAAAACCTTTAAAAATGGGTAGTGGGAATTTAAATTTCTTATACACAATTGCGGTTAAAAGGCTCTCATACACCTTAAAAATTCTATCTGCATTCGGACAGGCAGCTAATACAATAGGAACTTGCTGAGCAATTGCAAGTTTTATAAAGCCTTTCCGTTTATGCCACTTAAGTAAATATCTCTCACGACTAGGTCTTAGCGCCTCTCTCATTCCACCTGGAGCGACACCTAATACTTCCTCATCTTGAAGTAGTTTTTGTGCATTTCCAATTGATGCAGGGACGAGACCAATATCAAAGCACCACCTCTGTAGAATAGGTACCTTAAATAGCATATCATCACCTAAGCCTCGACATAATCGCCCCTTCCTGTTTAAGATTTCAAGGCCAATAAGAAAACCGTCATAAGTAGCGAGTGAATGATTTGTCACAAGCAGAACTCCACCAGAGTCAGGAAAATGGTCAAGTCCTTCAACTTTATAGCGATGATAAATCTTCAATAAATTTAAAAACCGTTTTAAATTTTTTAACGAGTTATTCATATAAAATCACGAATAAGGACAAGAATTTTTTGTTTATACTTAGAGTTCAACTCAACTTCTTTTAAAATAATTTCTTTCGAAATTTCATTTTCACCTGATTCATTTTTATTTTCGATGCTATTTTCTGCTGCTAACAAAACGTCTTCGTAATCTTCCTCAATTTGATCTATTATTTGATCTAATTCAGCAGAAAAACTCCCAGAGGCGCCAAGTAACTTCTCAGAACTAAAACTCTCCATTATATTCAAAATCATTGTAAGATTTGCAACGGAGGAACTACTCTCGATTTCATTTTTAAAATGATTTTTTAATTCTTTAACAATTGTTTTTTTGAAATGAATATTTTCGGACTTACTTAGTGTTTTTCTTACTTCATCAAGGAAGTTTATTTTTTGAAACATCCGACAAGGCTTAATTAAAGAAATTTTATCCATCGTCTCAGGCTTTAACGGAGAATCTTTCTCACCGATGGCAAGCATTAAGTCAGTCATTTTCTCCGAATTAAATTTAATTTGATTAAATTTTTTTAAAACCTCTGTTATTTCATATTCAGTGTATAGCGCTAGGTTTAAGGTTGAATCTTCAGGCCCAAATATTTCAGTCATCGCCCCCTCACATTTCTCGACACTTTTTTGAATATCATTCAATATTAAATTTACGTCCTGTCCATGATCAATTTCATTCGACGTTTTAGACCCTAAAGAAAGCGAACTAGATTGACCCTGCTTATTTTTAATCAATGAGGAAGAAAAAACTGGCTGACCTATTTTTTTACTATCATTTTTTTTAGAGAAAGAAGAAACAGAAGTATTCGCAAGGCCAGAATCGCTATTTTTAATGTCTCTATTTTGACGATAAATAAAAATGAAAACAACAATAAAAATAGTAACTATACCAACTGTAATTTTTTTCATTCTTTCCTTCTATTCTGAGCACGAAAAGGTTTATTATCACGCCAAAAGTCTTCGTGATAATTAAAACCAGTAAGTCCTTCAATGGTAGTCATATAATGTACAATCTTTTGAGGAAAATGAAAACCGGGCACAACGTACAACCCCACAAGATGAGAGTACAATAAAATATCGACAAGGCTGAACTCTTTGGATTTATAAAAGGGTTGAAGGTCCTCTACTAGTCCACTTAAGATAGAGTCAATTTTTGACATGAGCACTAATCTATCTTCGACTAAAACATTAAAGGGCCCGCGCTTTTTTTCTTTTTTCGTTTGAAAATAGTGCCTGGAAATATCATCAAACTCTGGTGTATAAATCCAATACGGCATGGCCAAAGAGTGAACTTGACGACCAATATTACTTAATAATTCATCTATATCAGATTTATTTTCCAGATAAATACTAAGATCGATTAGACCTCCATCATCATGATACTTTATAATCTCTAAACTTTCATTCATCGCACCAGCTGCGCCTTCAACAATAGGCAGCATTTTTACTCCAGTTAGCTCAAGTGGTGTTTTTTCGTTGTCGTAGCTTAGAACGACTGACTCAAATTCAATTCTTAAATATTTAAAGGCGATCCTTACTCGGACACAAAATGGACAATGTACATAATGATATAATTTTATTTTATTCATTAAAGGTTTTTTAGGTATTTATTTTAATTTGGCAACATCAATAATCCACTTTTCATATAATAATCCGCTCTTGGCTTTCAATAAATAATGATCACCAACCTTAGCTCCCCTTAATGCCTTCGAGCATATATGGACATCACCATAATTCATAATAGATGATTCAATACTTGAAGGAGAGCGACCTTGAGGGTCGACTTTAAGATGAAAACAAGGGCCTTTTTTTGAGTCTACAGTGTCTGTACTGACGATGCTCATGGATAAATTTTCGGTAATGGAAGAGTCAAATTTACCATTTAAATAAACTAACGAAAAAGTAAGTGCGATTCCACCATAGAGTCCGATATACCCCAACAAAAAAACTCGTTGCCATTTCTTTAATTTTTCTTCACCTTCGCTTTCATTCTTGATTTTTTTGGACAACGTGAAGGTAAAAAAGACCGAGGCAATAAAAGAAATAAGAAATATTTTACCACCACTAACTAAATTACTGTAAGGAGTACTAAGAGAAATCCCAATAATTGTCCAACCACTCACAATAAGAGCGACAAGGGCAAGATAACCTTTCCATTTTTGATTATTATTACTTGAAATATCTACATCTTCACTATTGTTATTTACATCAAATGATTCGGTAAAATTAATGCATCGAACCTTTGCCTTGTTGCAAAGATACTCATAGACTTCTTTTATTTCTTCAATTTCAAGCTTTTTACCAAAAATAGGGTAACTATATAACTCTGTCTTTACTTCAATTTCAAAATAGTTTTTACTGATATTATTTCCATAATCAATAAAATTAACCTCATCGATGTCGGAATATTTGATTTTTTCCTCTCGCCATGACCAAGATCCCAAAACTTTTGGTAATACAACATAATCTTTATAAAATCTTATTGTATTATTAAAGCCGTATTTTCTGTTATTTAAAGAATTGACACTTAATATGGCACTAGCGACATAGACTAGCTCCATTAAATAGTTTTGCTTATCTGTAAAAAAAACTAAATAAATAAACCCTAAAACTGACCAAATTAACCAAGCAATAGTTAAGACAATTGATCCCCTATAATCAAAGGATTTATCTGGAGCAGAATCAGCATCTTTATTTTCATTATCATCGATCATAAAAGCCCTCTCTTCTTTTTTTCGGTGTATAAAGGAAGTCTCTTAAAGAAAATATTGAAATTAATAAAAAATTAGACAAAATAACTATATGGAAAATAGTAAAGTAATTAAAATAAACGGGCACTACTACTTAAAGATTGATGAGACACAAGCCCAAGATATCATCACGGGAAGAAGCTCGTATAAAATAGTATCTTCTGATATGGACAAAAAACAAATTGATCAATATTGGGATAAAGCTGCAAAGGATTTTAAACGAGAGTTATTTATGAACACTGTGAGGCCCTTGTTAAAAGAGTCTTTAGGTTTAAATTACTCCGAGCTAAAATGTGAAGAAAAGGCAAAATTATTGTGCCAAAAATACTATGAACATGAAGAAAGAGGAGAAAAGTACACAGGGCCTTACTTACTCTAAAAGAGTTTCAAAACGTCGTGAAAAAGAAAAATAATCACTTCAAATAATATTAAAAAAATGATTACTCTCTCTAAAAAGCTAGAATCTTGATGCTTTTGCTCGTCTGAAAGCATTTCTAAAATTTCACTAACAACATTAATTTTTTTGTTTAATATACTCATTCTTTGATCTAGTTCAAGATAGTTAGTCATTTCTTTATAATATTTCATTTCATTAGGATGTTCCCAAAAGTAATTTGGCGTATCAAGCAGCTCAAACCCAAGGTTGATATCACTTTTAATTAGAAAAAGCTCTCCCCTTAACTTTGCTGTTTTTTTACTAGAGAGATTTATTTCCCCATTTTCAGCTAAATCTTTTGGAATATGGATGGACTGTTCAATTGTTTTAGAAATCAGGCTTTCATAAACAGAAAGCTTATGCGCTTGAGCAATCGCAAAAGAATACGCAGCAACAATGGTTTGAAATTCATCGTCTTCAGGTAGAAGAATCACATCATCATCAATTGCTCTTGTTTTTGCGGTAAAGTCATAATGCAGGTATTCAAAATCAATAGAAGGTAGAGTTGTTTGCTCGTTTTTAGCAACAATCGCCAAAAGTTCATTTTCTAAGATATCGCCCCACTCAACGACAACACCAAAATCAAAAATTACGTAAATACCACTTTCTCTAATAATTAAGAAAAACGAAAAGTCTCGATCGACACTTAAAGTTTCATCACCCATAAGAGTTATTGCATTTTTTATATCAATCGAGTCAGCGAGTAAACGGCATCGACAGACCCCTTTATTCTTCACAAGTGTTCCTTTAAATAGGCCAACTATTTTTGAGTATTCTAATGGAATTAGAGTACTCTACAAGTTCAAAATAATTAATTAACTTTTCACAATTATCCGTTGAGCGATCAAATAATTCCTTGTCGCGATTTTTTAAAGCAAAAGAGGCTAGCACTTTATTTATATATAAAAACGCCTCAGGGTTTTTAATATCATTTAACTTATCTAACTTACTTTTTGCAGATTTCCTCCACCCTAGCAGGCTTTGTAATGCGCCAGAATCATCATATCCGTTTAGTTTGACATACATTGCCTCATAATACCGCTTTTTAACTCCCTTCAACTTTGGAATTATTTCTAAAATAAGTTTCGAAGTGTGTTCAGGACTATTAAATGCATATGACTCTCTAATTTTTAAAGCATTGATTAAATCATCTACACCTTTATAATTTTTTTTGATTGAATCAAGTCTCGATAATGCTTGATTAACCCCTGACTTATTTTTTACTCTACTATAAATGTATCCGATTTTTGCCATAATCTGGGCTTCATGCACGTAATCAAACTTAGATCGATATATATCTGCAGCAAGAAAATATTTTTTTAAACTCTGTGCGTAGTTTTTTTCTCTTCGATATTTCTCGGCGAGAATAAACAGATCTTCAGCGTGACGTTGTTTCTTATCAACCTGGCGATGGTTTTCTATTTTCGAAAATGACCCACAAGAAACCAAAAACTGTAAGATAATTATTAATCTAATCATTTAACTCAATCCCATCCTCTCCGTTATACTTTTGGGGTTTCAACTTTCCATGAACAAACTCATTTTGATTTATACCTTCAAGAATATAATTAGCATTCTCTAGTACATTTTCAGCTTTATCCACGGTACTACTAACGCTCCTAGTGCGACCTTTGAACTCTCCTAGCAATTCATTTACATTATAAAAAAGTGAGTTAAACTTTTCAGATACCTCCGCAAGATTTCCTTTTACATTTTCAACCCCACCTTCTGATTTAAAATTCAACACCTCTCCTTCTACAATATGGACGGTATCTTTAAGCTTCTGAGATACGAACCCTAGGTTTGCCACAATATTTTGATCCTCAATTTCCTTTAGTAGTACATCAAACCTTCTAACAACTTCATTGACTCCAGGCTCTTTTATTTTTATGTCATAATTTTGAGCAATTACTCGTCCTCGCCCTGATTCGCTACTGGCCAAATGATCACCATTCTCAAGGTTTGAACCATTTCGATATGAACTAAAAACATACAGGTCAATAATAATTCCCGTTAATGGATTTCGAACGGGGTGGACGACCGATTTATCACTTATTAGCTTGGCATATTTTTCATAAACAAAAAATTCAACATTCACATCAAGATCTTCATCAAAGTTGAAACTAGTCACTCGACCAATTTCAAACCCCTTAAATATGATTGAGGGGTGAGTTTCGATCCCGAGTGCGTTTGAAATTTTTGTCGTCAAAATCACTTTCTTCTCAAGGCTATTATTGTTTAATAAAATGTAAACAGACATCATAAAAAATGAGGCTATCGCAATGGATACAAAAGTATATACATAGTTTCTATTTCTCTTTTGCATATTAAGGCTCATAAAGACTACCCCTTTTTAGCTCTATGTAATGATCAAATCCCATACCGACAGGATCTCTTTTTTTGGTAAGAAAAATTCCACCGACTCCTTTTTCCTTCAAAGATCTTAGAAACAAAATTATTTCTTTCTCAAAAGATCCTGAGAGAAAATCACAAAATGAATCAAACACCAAAAAACTAGGTCCAGCAATGATCGCACGAACGAAAGAGACAACTCTTTTTTGATCAACACTTAAGCTTCCTGGCCTTGCATCCAAAGAGTTTTCAAGTTTAAATGACTCAAAATATTCTTGGGATATGACATCTCTCAAAGAACGGTCAAAAATCATACCTTTGCTGTTAACCGCTAACTTGATATTTTCATAAAGACTTTGGTTACTAATTAAACCAGGAAGGTCAAACATCACTCCAAGCTTTTTACGTAAAAAACTTAATTCCATAAAACCACTGTCATATAAGGATAAATCGTCTATCAAAACATCACCACTTGCGGGTTTCTCCACACCAGCTAACACCTCAAGCAAAGTTGTTTTACCTTCACCAGTGCCTCCATAAATATTGTAGCTTTTAGAGAAATCAAATTTAAAATTCTCGATATTAAGAACTTCCTTACTATTTCGGTTTACTGAGACGTTCTTGATTTCAAGCATATTTTACATACCCAATAATAGATGAGTTAAAGATTTCCAAAAAGACAATCAATAAATTCAATATAATTAAGCCGGTTGCTGAAAATGTGACTGCCTTAATATTTTTTTGTGGAATATCTGTAATCATATTTGACTTCTGTAATCCAACGTAGGTGCAAACACTACCTATCAATAAACCTGTTAATAAGTTCTTGAGAAACATCAAAAACAAATCGTTAAGAGTTAATACTTTAGAGAGCTGATAAATGAAGTCATCAAAATAAATACCGTTGGCAAAATATGAGGCGAAAAACCCTCCAATGATAGCAACAATGCCAAAGTAAACACCCAGTAATATTGCACTAAAAAACAATCCAACAACCCTTGGCGCAACCAGATAACTTATTGGAGAGATTCCCATTGAAATAAGTGCATCTATTTCTTTTTCAACCCTCATTGCACCTAATTCAGTAGTTATTGCATTTCCAGAGCGAAGCAATATTATTATTCCAGTAATAATTGGTGCAACATCTCTAATTGCACTAGCAATCAAAATTTCATAAATCCAAGCTGATTGTGTTCCACCAATAAGGCTGTGGCCCAATAAGACAATTGAAGACCCCGTAAAAAGAGATATTAAACACACTAAAGGCAGTGCTTGTATGGCCGTAAAGTAAATTTGATTGATTAAAATATTTGCACGTAGATTTCTATTGTGTTTGAAGTGCACAATATTGTACAAGACTTCATTTGAGTAATCTATTACATTTTTATAGTCATACATTTTGACTCATCCTACATTTACGCTGCTTTTTTTGTTGGATAAGCAAGCAATACAATGCCTAGCTTTTTCTCCAAGAGTCTAACTTTATTCAGCTTTTCCTCTGGGAGATTTGCATAACTATTATCTTCAACTTGATAAGCCACTAAACTAATTCCAATCTCTTGTTCAAGTTCGAGTATTTCATTTACCTGTTCTTCAGAAAGCTTTGCTATTTTAAAGTCACTCATTTAACCACCACCTTTTCAAATTTATCGGTCAGTATTGATCAGGTATTTAGAAACTTATTTAAAAATTTCTAAGGTAAACATTGGCCCTACTAGCTTGTTATCATTAAAAATTGGAGTTACAATAAAAGATATTTAATTCAGGAGAAATTTAAATGAAAACAATCGCTTTTTTGTCCCTCACTCTTCTTCTAGTCTCATGCAGCTCAAAATGGAGTGCAGAGCAAAACAAGGCTCTTTTAAATGAGGCAAAAGATAACTTTGAAGAATTAAACACTAATCAAATTAACCAAGTGAAATTCAGCGATAGAATTGAACTTGGAAAGAAGTTATATTTTGAAAAAAAGCTTTCCGCTAATGGAACACTCAGTTGTAACAGTTGTCACAACCTCGATAATTATGGTGTTGATAATGAACCGACCAGTCCAGGATTTGACGGTACAAGAGGTGGTAGAAATTCACCTACTGTTTATAACTCTGCCATTCACCTTGCACAATTTTGGGATGGGAGAGCTAAAGATGTTGAAGAGCAAGCTTTAGGCCCATTACTTAACCCAATTGAGCATGGCCTTAAAGACAAGAAACAAACGATGAAAATTCTTGCCGATGCCGGCTACAAGCCGCTCTTTAAAAAAGCATTCAAGGGTTATAAATACCCATTCACATTTAAGAACATTGGAAAAGCAATTGGGGCGTTTGAAAAAACACTAATGACCCCTACACGATTTGATGATTTTCTTGCTGGTGATACATCAATTTTAAGCTCATCAGAAAAAAGAGGGTTGTCAAAATTTATTGAGGTAGGTTGTGTTAATTGTCACAACGGTATGGGCATTGGTGGTGAAACTTATCAGAAGCTTGGTTTAGAGGTCCCCTATCCTACTCAAGATAAAGGTAGATTTGATGTCACTAAAGACGAAGATGATATGCATGTTTTTAAAGTCCCTAGTTTGAGAAACGTTGTCAAAACCTATCCATATTTTCATGATGGGCATGTTAAAAGCTTAACTCAAGCGATCAAAATAATGGGCAAGCATCAATTAAATGCAAAACTAACAAATAGAGAAATAAGTGATATCAAGTCATTTCTCGGTTCGCTTACTGCAAAAGAATTAAAGTACTAATTAAGATAAACAAAATAACATTCGCGAAGGCCAATTGATAAACGATTGGCCTTTTTTTTAAACCCCATTCTAATTAAAGCCGATAATAAAATTATGACAAAAATAGGAACAAACTTAGAAAGATTCATTTTAGAAGAAGAAAGAAGATATCCCTCAGCCTCTGGATCGTTATCACTGTGTCTATCAGCGATAAGTGCAGCGGGAAAACTTATTGCAAGTCAAGTTAGAAGGGCAGGACTTCTTAATATTCTCGGAAAACATGGAAGCGTGAACCCTCAAAACGAAGAGGTACAAAAACTAGATATAATAGCAAATGATATAATGATTACTCACCTATCAGGTAGCGGTCAATTCTATGCATTGGCAAGTGAGGAGATGGAAGATGCCATCTATCCTCCCGAGGGGAAAAACGGAAAGTATATTATTTCCTTTGATCCATTAGATGGTAGCTCAAATATCGATGTAAACGTCAATATTGGCACCATATTTAGTATTCATAGAAAAAAAGAAGGAGTCGTTGACGACTTTTATCAAAAAGGCTCAGACCAAGTTGCGTCTGGCTATATAATATATGGCCCAGCGACAATGTTCATCTACACCACTGGTACTGGAGTTAATGGCTTCACTCTTGACCCCCTTGTCGGCATGTTTTTATTGAGCCACCCAAACATTACTATTCCAAAAGATGTTGGCATTTATTCTGTAAATGAAGGCAACTATCACTCATGGAGTGAAGACTTTAAATACACCGTTGATAATCATCGGAAAAAAAATCACAAGGCTCGCTATATAGGTAGTATGGTTGCTGACGTTCATCGAACTCTTTTAAAAGGAGGCTCTTTTTACTACCCAGCAGATATAAAACATGAATCTGGGAAGTTGCGATTATTATACGAAGCGGCTCCAATTGCCTATCTGTTTCAACAAGCTGGGGGCGAAGAAAGCGATGGACAACAATCTATTTTAGATATAGAACCAAACACTTTACATCAAAGAACGCCTGTATACCTAAGTGGTAAGAAGAGCTAATTATATCTATAAATTAGGATCAGAAAATGGATATTCTAAATACCTGGGATGAAGAAATTTTCTTCAAACTGTATTGGGGCAAAAAACCTTGCATCATCAAAAACTTTATCACGAGTAAAGATTGTCAAAAATTTGATATTGATGAATTGTCCACCCTTGCATTAGAGAATGACATCGTCACAAGGTTGATTCAATACAACCATCAATGCCCTGAGGAGCTATCCTTAGACCATGGCCCCTTTGAAGAGGAGCAATTGATAGGTTTACCAAAAAGCACTCCTTGGTCATTACTTATTCAAGATGCCGATAAAAAAACTGACCTATTTAGTAATATCCTTAAAAAATTTAATAAAATACCAGCGCCTTTTTTTGATGATGTCATGATTAGTATAGGTAATATTAACAGTGGTACAGGCCCGCACCTTGATTGGTACAATGTTTTTATTCTACAAGCTAAAGGCACAAAAAACTGGAAAGTAGAAACTCAAAAAAGAAGTTTCCAAGACCATGATGATTCAATTTATGAGAATCTAGAAGTGAAAATATTAAAAAATTTTCACCCGTATACAGAACATGACCTTACTGCTGGTGAACTACTGTACATTCCGCCCGGCCATGGCCATCACGGAACGTCAAAATCTGATCTATCCATGTCATTTTCTATTGGCTATCAAGGCCCAAGGCTAACAACGATGATCGAAACCTATTTATCAAAATTAATAGGAAATATTCACGAAGACCAAAGAGTTAACTTTGACCCAAACCAGGATAGCTCAATTGACTTATCAAATTGGCCAAAAGATCTGCCAATTGAAAATAAAGATATTATTTTAGAATTAATAGAGATTGCAAAAGAGCAGGATTATTAACAACCCTGCTCAAATTAATTTTGAATAAAACTTAATTATAGGTTTTCATTTCGCCATTGTTATAACGAGATACATAGTCATCTAATTTTTTCTTCACCTTGCCACTTAACAGCATCATTCCGAAAATATTAGGAAACGCCATTGATAACAACATTAAATCACTAAAATCAATGACATTACCAAGTTTTAATATCGGGCCTAAAATAATGATTAAACAATAAACTACTCGATATGCAGGAATATATTTAGAACCAACCAGAAATTCAATTCCCTTCTCACCATAGTAAGACCAACTAATGATCGTTGAATAGGCAAAAATAATAGTTGCGCCAGTAAGAAGATATGGCATCCATGTTCCAAGGGTCGCAAATGCATTGGCCGTGATTTGCGCACCTTTCCCCGCCACACTTGGGTCTAAGTGAGCACCAGTAATTAAAATAGCAAGAGAAGTCATTGTACAAACGAGATGAGTATCAATCGTTGGGCCGATCATCGCAACAACGCCTTCCCTGACCGGCTCGTCTGTTTTTGCCGCCGCGTGAGCGATCGCAGCACTACCTAAACCAGCTTCATTACTGAAACTTGCTCTTTTTACACCTTGAATGAGGACGCCAATAAAGCCACCACTATAAATTGCAGATGGATTAAACGCTTCTTTAAAAATACTAAGAAATAAGCCTGGGACTTCACCGATATTACTGAAAATAATGACAAGGCAAGACAGACAATAAAAAGCGCACATTAGTGGTACTAACTTACTGGTGACATCACCGATCCTCTTAATTCCTCCTAGTAAAACAACCCCACTTGAAACTGATAAAACAATCCCGACGATCCATGGGTGATTACCAACAACGGGAAATTGGTTAGAAAGAAGTTCAAATGCTTGATTTGCTTGAAATAAATTCCCTCCACCAAATGATGCCATCACCGTCATAAAGGCATAAAAGAAACCAAAAAACGCGCCAAGTTTTTTTAAATTAAAATCCTCACTAAGACCTTTTTTCAAATAAACCATCGGCCCACCAATAACTGTCCCATCGCCTTTTACGTCTCTATAAAGCTGGGCAAAAGTACAGGAACTAAACTTCATGCTCATCCCAAAAAAGGCGACTATCCAAAGCCAAAAGACAGCACCTGGCCCACCCATTTGAATCGCAACAGCAACACCTGCAATATTTCCAAGTCCCACTGTTGCACTCAATGCACTTGTGAGCGCCTGGAAATGACTAATCTCTCCCTCGTCTTCAGGGTTGTCATACTTTCCACGAATGACATCAATTGCATGCTTATATAACTTTATATTGATAAACCCATATTTAAAGGTGAAGAAGATCCCGCCGGAGACCATAACAAACAAGATGAAGGGTAATTTGATAAACGGCACTTCAAAAAACAAGACAGGAGCGTACCATTCGACAATCTTACCAAAAGAGTCATTGATATTATCTAATAAACTCCCTGAGGCGAAAACTCTTGCAGACATTGTTGAAAACAAAGAAAATAAAATAAACTTAAGAATACTCATAAACGGCCCTATGCTGATTTTAGAGATAATGGTAAATAATAAAACTTATTTTGACAAAGATTCCACAAGTGAAAAGGACAAGAAATGAATAAAAATTTGCATCAATCAATAAACCTCTTGAAGGACTTAGTGAAAGAAAGTCACATAAAAGGACAGATGCACATTGACTTTAGTTTAGCTCCGGCACAAAAAATTGAACATTATAAGGAAGCTCTGATTGTTTGTAGAGCTGCTATCACAAATGAAGAAATGACGGAAAGTAAATTCAAAGAGTACCTAGGAATTTAATATTCCACCCTAGATACTCTATGAATTGATAATGATGGTTGTTTAAAAAAATAGTTCAACTAATTTTTCATCAATTTCCTTAAAGTTTTCCTTATTCTCATCACTGCTATAAATCGCATCTCTGATATAACGAGCCTGATAAGCATCAATAATAGTTCCAAGCTCGACACTTCTCATCACTTCCTCAAATACAGGAAACAAAGAAGGTGATTTATCTTTGGCGTAAGATGACAATAAAGTTAATAAGTTATTTTTCTGATTTTCTGTTAATTCCATTTTAAACTCCTATTTTTAATTAAATTTATAATTTTATTTTTGGTATTGAAATGGTGAATGCTGAACCAGTAGGCAAATTATCTTCCACAAAAACTTGGCCATGATGGTTTAAAACAATATGCTTTACAATTGAAAGACCTAGCCCAGAGCCTCCCATGGTCCTACTCCTGGCCTTGTCAACGCTAAAG
>Ga0181565_10001049_pt1 | contig 21023 bp, 14 predicted proteins | sample 101ome_16_FD_129661 | JGI IMG/M metagenome (GOLD analysis project Ga0181565, IMG submission 129661) | Coastal salt marsh microbial communities from the Groves Creek Marsh, Skidaway Island, Georgia - 101401AT metaG (megahit assembly) | ecosystem: Environmental > Aquatic > Marine > Intertidal... | reverse complement strand
TAATAGCAAAAAAATCATTAAAAAATGGGAAAATCCGCGTTTCGTTCAAATATATCTAGACCGGCTAAGAAGTATTTATATCAATTTAAAAAACCCCGAATTTTTAAATCAGATAAAAAACAAAGAAATCCTTCCTCAATCAATCGCTTTTATGACACATCAAGAAATGAATACCTCGCATTGGAGAGTATTAATCGAACAAAAGATGATACGTGATGCGAATAAATATACAACCAATATACAAGCATCCACTGATATGTTTACATGTAAGAAGTGTAAATCAAAAAGATGTACTTACTATGAATTACAAACTCGTAGTGCGGATGAACCAGCTACTATATTTATAACATGTTTGGATTGTGGTAAGAATTGGAAATCATAAAATTACCTCATTGAAATATGGAGTATATAAAAATTGAGTAAAAACAATACAATTATAAATCCGTATATATATTGTATACTTTTTTTTATCAATGGCGAAAATTCATTCAACATATCCTCTGTAATTATAGGCAGCGTTAAGTGCATTATATTATTATCATAATCAACATTATCCAAATTATCAGTATCATCAATATTTTCATTATTGTTAGTATTGTATACAGAGACAGCAGTACTTATATCTGCAGGAACAGAAAGTGTATTACTGGATTTCGTAGAAACATTTTTATTTCGTGGTTTAGATTTATTGGTAATACCTAACATAGTTTGAACTCTTTTTAATGAGATTTTACGCGAATTCCATGACTTAGAGCTCTCAGAGATATTTTTAGCAAAATAAGCTAATTCATCATCATTCATGCTGATAATAATATTGTGATATTTATCATCATGGGCGTTGTAGTACTCACTTAATACTTCATTAGTAAAGATTTCTCTTGATTGTTTATTCATAGAAATTCCATATTGATACCCTAATATTTTAATTTCAGAAATATTAAATAATGACATGTTATATTTCACATACTTCATTTTAAAATTGCACTTGATATCTAATGAAATAAATTCATGAAATTGCTGCAATAAGATATCAATTTGTGGGTCTTGACAATTATTTATAGCATGGCCGATTTCATCACAATAAGAACAATGTTGTACTCGTTTAGTAATTTCAGTCATTAGACTATGTGAAATGCTATTTCTATATTAGTTTTTATAAGAAAAATAAAAACTAATATTATTTGTTTATGTAAATTTACACCAATATTTCTAGATCTGCGAATTTCCAATATTCACATCCACCATTTGGCAAGGGTCGTTTAATAATAAATGGAATTTTTTTCTCTTCGAATTCTTTCAACGCAATTAAATAACCATCAATTACATTATCGTCTACCTCAACGAATGATTTAGCACCAGAGTTTAATTGTTTAGCTCGTTCACCCAATATTCTAGCTTTTTCATAACGCGTAATAAATGGTAGTGTTTTATGTAAAGCATCAATAATAGTACCATTATCGTCACGTACTACTCTTGATAATGTTTGAATTTCATCATCGTTATGGCTATATAATTCAGGATGGAAACTAGAAATAATATCATTTTTGGTACTTTCGTTTATTTTTTGTAAATAATCATCATCCTCGTCATCCTCGTCATCATCCTCATCATCATCAATCATAAAATTATTAGTTATTGTAGTAGTATTATTGTCATCCCTTTGAATACGGTTTATAACTTCATCCTCATCATCGAGGTTTTCAAAGTCATCACCATCTGATTCCAAATCAGTATCCTCATACTCTTCATTCTCATTCTCATTCTCATTCTCATTATCATCATCATCATCATCGTTAACAGGTTGAGCTTTTTTAATAGATTTTGTTGGTTGTTCTATGGATGCATCATCATCCTCATTATCCTCAATATCACTTGGAACATAATCTTCGTTGTCCATGTTAGTTATTATACTATTAGATAATGTAATTTTTCTAAATCGTTAATTGACAATTACCTTTTCAATTTTTCAGCATCAAGTAGATTGTTATTTTCGTTCATCTGTTTTCCATTTCGTATCACAATCAACACACATATATACGTATTTTAGATTGTCATTATCATATCGAATATAGATAACACCATTCTCGGTTTTGCATTCAGGATTCGGACATGACATATTATATAGACGTGGAAGTGTAGGGTCTAACTTTGTGTATTCATTAATCAAATGATTAAATTCATGTTCGCCACGCTTAAATTGCGTCTTTGTTACACATATTCCTTCTTCTGTAATAGTGTCATTTACATGTTTACAATTACGGCAATAATATGTTAATTGATTCGGGTTTTCGGTATTGATACCGATATAATACATGTTATCGCACTTTTCGCAAAACTTCATTTTATATACTACTAAGTATACTTTATTTAGTTTGTGATAAATATTTATTCATAATTCAATTTTACATTCTGTGGATATTTAGACATAGTTTATGGGTTGGATATGTATATATATTTATATAAAATCTTACGATAAATAGTATGTGATTCATATAAACTATATATAAAATTGAAAGCATAATATCTTCTTGCAAAAGAAGATAAAAATATACCAATCATTATATCAAAGATATAATACCATGGAAAAATCGGTAGGTAATTCAACGTCTATAAAACATAAACCCACTTTGACTACCAAATATGCTGGGTTTCAGGATTTTATGATGAAACATCAGATTCGTAAAGGCGAGACGGTGGATAAAGAAATTACTAATACGAGAATTGGAAGTAAAGAAGATAATATATATGGTGGTTCTTACCATATACCAATTGATGAATATGAATTATTTTTGAATTTGTATTCGAAAGATATTCTATCTACAAATAAGAAGGAATATTTGACTGAAAAACAACTCGTTGATAATGGACCTATTTTGGTAGACATTGACTTACGTCATGATTATGAAATAGACGAACGACAATATACGCGAGGTCATATCGATGATATGATAGATATTTATTTGGATAAATTCAAAGAAATATTTCAATTTGATGAAAATTCAAAGTTCAATATCTATATTCTTCAAAAACCGACAGTAAATCGCGTGAAAGAGAAGAATTGTACTAAGGATGGTATTCATATGATTATTGGGTTGAAAACAGATAGAACTACTCAAAAGATATTGCGTGATAAAGTAATACCATTGGTCGGCGAGGCATGGGGTGACCTTCCTGTTATTAATTCATATGAAGATGTATTTGATAAAGGAATCACCGATGGAACAGTAAATTGGCAGTTATATGGTTCTCGAAAACCAAATCATGAGCGATATAAATTGACATATGTATATCAAGTAACATATGATAGTACTGATGATGAAATTATGCGAAACGAATTGTCATTGTCAGCATTTGAATCATATAATAATATTCATGAGCTATCAGTTCGGTATGAAAAGCATCCATCCTTATTCTTAAAATCATCCTTTTTAAAACAAAGAGAGGAATATGAGAGAAAGAATAATCTGAAAACTGCTAGTCATGCTATTCATAAATCGGTTCCAGTATTACGCGAATTACCAATGATGGAAGATTTGAATCTTTCAAATATAAAAACAAAAGAAGAATTAGATATGATATTAGAGTCATTTTTAGAATCTACATTGGCATCTCAATTGGATTATGATTTAAAAGACTCCTATGATTATGTAATGATATTGCCTCCATCTTATTATGAAACAGGTTCATATACAAAATGGATTAAGGTAGGATGGTGTTTAAAGAATATTAGTCCTCGGTTGTTAATAGTATGGTTAGCATTTAGTGCTAAGGCATCTACGTTTAATTATAGTAGTATTCCTGACTTGTGTACTATGTGGAGAAACTTTGAATGGCGTCCAAATGATGGTATAACAAAGAGATCTCTATATCATTGGGCGAAAACAGACGCACCCGAAGAATATGAACGCATTAAACAAAATTCATTGAATTATCATGTAGAACAGAGCTTGAAAATCGGAGGAAAAAAGGATGACAAGTCTGGGTGTGGTGATTTTGATTTGGCATGGGTATTGTATCAAATGTGTAAACATTCGTATGTATGTACGAGTGTAAAAAATAACATGTGGATGGTATACAAGAATCATAAATGGCATGATTTAGATTCTGGAACTACGTTAAGAAAAACTATTTCAAATCAATTACGGGAATTGTATCGTCATCAGGCGGTTAGACACATGCATACTAACGAAAATCCAAGAAATAATCGTACAGACGACCAAGAACCTATTGCCGAACAAGATGAGGTAACTCGAGTAATTCAACAAAGAGCAATTAATATTACGCAAAAATTAGCACAAACTAGCGATAAAGACCATATAATGAAAGAGGCAAAGGAATTATTTTATGACGGAGAATTCTTGGATAAATTAGATACAAACCCACATTTACTTTGTTGTAAAAATGGTGTATTTGATTTTAAAGAAAAGATATTTCGAAATGGTGTTCCTGAAGATAATATTTCAATGTCAACGAATATTGATTATATTCCATTAGATGAAACCAAACACAAGGATAAAATCAATGCTATTAATACATTTATGGACCAGCTATTTCCAGAAAAACCATTATGTAATTATATGTGGGACCATTTAGCATCTACTTTGATGGGTACATCTTCTAATCAAACATTTAATATGTATATTGGTGACGGTCAAAATGGTAAATCAGTCCTAGTCAATTTGATGGAGATTGTATTAGGTGACTACAAAGGCGATGTTCCACTTACATTAGTAACTGACAGACGTGGTAAAGTTGGAGGACTCGCACCAGAAATCGTTCAATTAAAAGGAAAACGATTCGCAGTAATGCAAGAACCATCTAAGGGGGATAGAGTGAATGAAGGTATTATGAAGCAATTAACTAGTGGAAAAGACCCAATTCAAGCAAGAGCCCCGTATATGCCTCAAACAATTTCGTTTTATCCTCAATTCAAATTAGTAGTAACATGTAACGTCTTTATGGAAATAAAGAGTAACGACCACGGTACTTGGCGTCGTATTCGTGCGGTACCATTTAAATCTCTTTTCACAGAAAATCCGGGGGAAGGTAACAGAGAAAAACCATATCAATTCTTGATTGACAAAAATATTGATGAAAAATTTGATTCATGGAAAGAAATATTCTTAGCCATGTTAGTAAAACGTGCGTGTGAAACAGATGGTATGGTAAATGATTGTGACATTGTACTACAGAAAAGCAATGAATATAGAAAGAGTCAAGATTATTTATCCGAGTTTGTGGAAGAATGCGTATTACGTTCAAATTCCCAGGCGTGTATTCAAAAGAGCGAACTTAATAATGAATTTATACGATGGTATGAAATCAATTATGGTGGAAAGGGTCCTTCGCCAAAAGAACTACATGAATATATGGACCGATGTTTTGGTAAGAATCGTGCGTCAAAATGGTATGGCGTTGAGATTAAATACGATACAAATAATGAAGATGATGATGATGATAAAATAATAGAAAATAGTTTAGATGATAATCATAACGGATTGTAATTTGTAATGTACGTAATATAACAATCTTTTTTGATATAGTTGTTATATTACAGTTGGTATGTATGGTTCAGCACGTATCATCGACTTTATTAACTTATATTGGTCGTAAATAGCAATTTCTAAGTCAAATATGTAAATAGGATATAATGATATCAACAAAATTATCACTATTTTGCCGTATATATTATTAACAATCATCCCGCTTAATACTTTATAACTAACATACAACAGAACTGCGATATATGTAAATAATAGTAATTTGTTTACCAGTACATAATAAGGAATCTTAGAATCATGGACGCTATAATTTCTATCAGCCGTTGTTAAATTATTTTTTTGAGAATATATTTCGTCCTTTATTTCTGAACTTTGATACCTTAGTAAATTATAATATTTATTAGCACCAACCATTTCTTTCTTTTTTAAGGGCAGAATTTCATTAAGTGTAGAATGACTTTTATTACGTTTGACGTCATGTTCGGTTTCTTGTGTCGGTATCTTATATCTTAGTTTATCTATTGTACTTGTGTGTGTTTTATTATCAAATTCTAAATTAGAGTTTTGTCTTTTTAAAGATGATATATCACGTTCATATCGATTTATTTCATTGCGAAGTCCAGAATTTTGATTGGTTATTGTAGAAATTTGGTTATTCATTCGTCGTACTTCTCTATTTGATTCATCAGAAGTGTTATTTAAATTAGATTTCAAACTATTTAATTCACGCCCTAGTCTTGCTTTCTCATAAATCTTACTTAATGCAACAAAATCCGGACCGAAGAACATAATTTTCTATTATACTATAGTGTTATATTTTCATTAGAGCTAAATCATATACATAATATAATAAAGGGAATAATAATAAAACGGTTAACCATATAATTTTAGTGCTTAATGCCAATTCTGTTTGAATATACACAATTTGATAGCATATCACAATAAACAATAAGTAATATATCCACCAAAATATAGCATTTATTGTCATGAAGTATTCATTATGTATATTTTGATAATAGGAATCATTATGAATATTACTATATTTTTGTTCCATCTGATTTACGTTTCGGTCTAATACACTATTACGGTGAGTATATCCTTTATGTCTTAGTTGATTACGAACGATAACCTTATTAAATATTTTATCATATTCTGTATCATAGTATAATTTATTTCTTAGCTGAAGATTTATAAACTGTTTAAGACCAGCTAGTTCTGTTTCTAATAGTCGTATACTATATTTTAACTTTTTTTGATATGTTTGTAATTGTGACTTATAGTTTTCTAAATTTATTTTATTACTATATTTTGTATTTTTTTCATTCGTTAAATTTGCGAGTATCCGGCTTATTTTGTTATATTCAGTCCTTTTTTTGCCAACTTCTAATTTTTTCATATCTATTTTATTCTTTGTATCTTCAATCTGTTCTTTTAACAGTGATATATCTTGGTCTAGTTTGTTGCGGATTGCGTTGCGTTCTGCATCGCGTTTTGCAATCATAGCTGATGCTGCTGCTCTTAAATCAGGCTTAGGCTTAGATGAACCACCTCCCATAATATACTATTATTACTATATTATGTTATATTTTTACAGTCTTGAGTAATTATCATATTCATTCGCATAATTCTCTTTCACCGTATCTATATTAATACGGCGTTTATTTAATCCGATATTACCTAGTAGTGTAGTAAATTGTTCTGGTTCAACCGTGACTGTGGTTTCAGTTGTGGGTTCTGGTGTGGTTTCATCTTTAATTTTATTGGGGTCATATGTAGCATCATGAACGCATTTTGACATATCACTGTCCCACTTAGTACCCTCACTACAACAATATGAACTTACACAACCATATAAATTCATTCCTTTTAATAAATCAGACTCTCTACCAGAATCTTTCTTTACCATTGTTGGTAGTATTGTGGGTGGTGCTAAATTCAATTTATTAAAATTAATTTTTTCACGTCTAGATATCTCAATAAAAATATTAATAGAATATATTGATACAGCAACAAAAGTACTTATCAATATTAAACCATTTACAAAGGAAGGAATAACTGGGAAATGATTTTTTAAGACGGTTATTAATACATATATAGCCAAAGCAAATACCCATGCTATTTTAATCTTATTATACTCGGCTTGTTTTTTTTGATAACTGTCATTTAATTCAATCTCACGTTTTTTCCCAGATAATGCGTTATCAATAGATTGTTTCTTTAATAACAATCGGTCTTTCTCAGTATCTATTATACTTTTTACCTTTTCTTGGTCGGTTAATAATTGTGAACTGGACACATCTGCTTCTTTAAATTCTTTATGTGCGTTTGATAATTCGTCCTGTAATTTATTGACTTTATCTACTAGTGCTGGGTCACTTGTTTTATCTGAAAGAATATCTAAATAATTTTTTTGTAATGCAACTATTCCTTTCAAATCTGTATTCATATCTGTCATTTATTAAATATATAGTATAATAATATTATATATTTGTGCTCTTCTAATTTCTAGCTATCACAATACTAGCAACTAATAAAGTACATGCGGTGATGATTCCTAAATCTACAATTGTTTTATTATGGTTTATTAAGTCCTTTGTATCTTGTAATCGAACCTCAGATACATTGGGCGATTTTTCTAATTCATATTCCAGATAGGATTTTTTATACCTTTTTTCATTTGACAATTTATCTCTTAATCCAGAATTATCATTATTCGTAATCTGGTTTAGTCCGGCTTCTATTTGGTTGTAGTTATCGTTGATTCGAACTAATTTTTTGGTATATTCATCTTCTATTTTTTCTAAAGGTTGTATTTGTTGAGTTTGAATAAATGTTTTTACTGGTTCATTTTCTCCTCGTTCATTTTTCTCTTTAAAACCTTCAAATAGTTTCTTTTGGTTTACTTTTAATACAGATACGCGTGGACCCAAGAAATCTTGAGCTTGTGTGATGGGTTTCGTATCTACATCATAATCTGAATAAGCAGTATAATTAGATACACGTTGTACGCTGAGATTTGGTAAAGTTTGATTATATTTATCTAAAATATATAATTCGGAATCTGGTAGATTTTCACCTCGTTGAACTGATTTCATCTTTTTATTTTTTATATACAATTTAGATGTTTTAATATTAGAATCGGGTTGAATTGGTATATATTTGTCAGGCATACCTGATTTTGTAATATAATAGTTATCACCTGTTTTTGATTCTATATAATACATATGTTCGCATGATGCGTCTTTTTTGCATTTATCAAAACTATTTTGTATATCTTTTGTTAATATCATATTTGACATATCTTCTGGTATATAATCACCCACGTAATTGAACGTATTATCAGATTCAAGTAGATTGTCGGAAATTGAACGTATAATTTTGTTAGCATTGTCTATCAACACATATTTATTCATTAACATCGAAGTATCTGTTTTAAATGCTTTATAATCACCTATATTTTCGAGCTTAGTATAGTCGCCACCGCAACTGTTAATTGTCTTTTTTAATACCAGATTGCCTTCTTTTGTCATTTCTAATTTAAAAACGTAATTATTTGATACTAAACTATTACCGCCATATTCTATTTTCTCTCCCTTTCCATTGGAAGGATCATATGGATATAAAAAGTTTCGTGCTTTTCCTGAAGACAAATTATGTTTTTTCCAGTTTGGATTAGAAAGTCCATCACTTAATTTACGAGATTTATTGATTTTATTCATTTCTGCCATATCAAGTATGATTGATTTCTCATTCGCAAATATGATTCCATTGTCGTCCATATACAAATTTCTTCCACCTAATCGATTACCATTAATATCATCACACTCAAATACCCGTTTTTGCTGTTTCCCTATAGTATTCCAATGTTTATTATGTTTTTCATTACGTAATTCTTTTATTCTACTCTCTTCCGCTAATCTTATTCTTTCTGCTTCTTCTTTTATTCTTTTTCGTCTCTTTCTTTCGGCAGCATCAGCAGCTTCTCTTCTGGCTGTTTCCGCAGCCTCGGCTGACCTTTTTTGTGCACAATTACTATAACCCCACCTTCTACATAAATCTTCTTGATTTTTATGTGCACAACTCCTATACCCACGTTTTTGACATGCACGTTCCTTACAAAAGTTATCCTCCGGATGAACATAACAATGGATATCTCTCGCACGTTCCTTACAAAAGTTAGTGTACGGATAAACTAGACAATGGTGATGAGCCGAAAAAGGTTCTATTATTGTTTCGCCTTCCATAATATATTTAATTTACTTATATATATTATATATTTTTATGTTTTACTGTATATCATTATATCTAGTACCATAACATCTTTTTTCATTATCTTTCAAGAAGTAGTAATCTTTAGGATTACCAGTGGCTGGTTCGTCTATAGTATTGCCTAATTGTTTTAATACATTTCCTCCTCTATCACAAATAAACAAAGCACCATTACGATAGTATGCGTAATTACCGGGTTTTATTAAATCTTTTTCATTCTCGCTAAATGCTTTCCATATTATCACTTCTTTAAAAGTATCACTTTTGTCTTCAATTGTTTTAGAAATTATATCACTAACATAGCAATCGTAATATCCATTCGTTGAATTATTTTCTACCAAAGAATAGTAAACCGCTTTTTCATTTTGTTTTATGTCATTAACACTTGTGTTATTTTTCATTTGTTGTTTTAAAAAATTATGTTGTTTTACTGCTGCGTTCATTTTGCAAGTTTCTTCAGTGTGCATATTGTTGTCTATTTTTGTCATATTAATTGTTGGTTTTCCCGTATCTTCATCTTTTATAAAACATCCTCCTGGGTTTTTAGTTAAATTTTTATTTTCAAGAGAAAAATAGGTGACTTTGAAATTATCGATTGCTGTTTTTACACTATCACGTAATAATTCTCCATTCTTCTCAAATTCTGACATATTGTATACATTGTGTGTATAAATTATTCACGTAAATGTATTGTGAATAATTTATTTTTTAACGGCGTTACCTAATAATACACCTATTATGAATATTCCTGTGAATATACTCGTATATAATAATACATCCTGAGATAAGTTTGTGATACGGTTGATATCAATACCAGATTTGTTATTTTGACTATTTTCATTATATTGTGTATTATCGGTAGTATCGTACATACCACTATATGTAGAATAGGTAGGTCTATATAAATCTGCTCCGTCTATTTTCTTATCACAACATTTATTCGTATGAACGTCAATAGACCGTTGTAGTGTTGTAAATGTCTCACGTTCAGGGATATCATCTAATATAGTAGTTCCTAATAATTTTATATTACTGATACGTAATCTATGTACGAAATCAGGCATAACATTCACAATCAATCTAAAGTAAGTATATTTAATATATGATGTTACGAAGAATGTCTTCATTGGCATATTTCCACGTGGTAATTTATCTTTATTTATTAATTGTTGGTCGAGATAATCCCATGTTTCACCATCATTTGAACCAACTAATGTGAATTTTACAGGGAATGTATTATTTCCTGAAAATGTAGGCGTTTTCATGGAATACTTAGTTAAATATAATTTATATGGTAGTTTGATTTGTATCCACTCCCCTTTTAATTCCGTTTTGTTTGCGTTTGGACCGACTTTGGTAACCCATGTATTTCTGTTATTTTCAGCATCACCACCTAAATAACTAGATGGTACATCTCCAGCATAAGTTTTTTGAGTGTATTGTGGATAAGATGTTTTTCCAGGTTGGTAATTGGGATTGTTAATGTTATCACATTCCCAATATCGTGTATTATCATTGAATGCGTTAAATCCCTGTGTAGTATCATTATAATAAGATGATGTTTTTACCTCATATTTACCATTTGGTTCATATCCAGTAATTGAATTATTATTTACATTAGATATAGTTGAAGTCATGGATGTTAATACTTTATTAGGTATAGGTGTTGCTTGGACTATAGTAGAAGTTGCCATCGTTTTATAATATAGCCATATAAAACTTTTCGTTTTTGTTACAAAACGATGTCATAGAATTATAATTGTTTAAATACGAAATATAAGGTAGATGTTAATACAACAGATAACCCTAAACTTGTATACATTGTATTATCATAGTTCGTACTATAATCAGCCAGAAATGAATTTTTATCATCAGTTAGGAACTTTAACTTCTGGTCTAATTCTTGTCTTAATGGTATTATCTCACTATGCGTTTTCAATAAATCTCTTTTATTTCTCTCATACTCAGCTACTGTAGAATATTTGTTTAATGGAGTGTTTTGTATGGTTTGAATACTTCCATTTTCCATTAACTTTGAATATGCGTTATTTACAGAATATATATTGTCTTCACTAGTACAGTCTTGTTTTATATTATCAGATAACGTTATGTCATGACATTTAATATATCTACTATACTTTTCATTAAAATCTTTTAAATCTGCTAAAACGTTTAAATTTTCGTCCATCATGGTTAAGCCTTCAATAGTTGACATATTCTTGTTATTAATATATGATTGGAAAGTTTCGCAAGATGATTTGTTTAAAGAATAACATCTTGTGCCTGATAAATGAAATATAGATAGAGCTACAGCACCTAAGCCTTTAAAAATAGTATATGCTGTATTTAATGAGGATATTACAAGACGAATACGTGTATATTTTTTTTTGTTATCGATATTAAAAGTAATCGGCGTATTATTATCAGAGTACGATGGAGTATAATTAAAATGGCTATCTAATATCTCCCATTTTTCTGTATCATTTGAGCCTAATAAATAAAAATCTTTTGGGAACGGTGTTAATTGTTCGGGATTGTCATCTTGTCTGCCTGGTAATAATTCATAATTCTTTACGATTATTGTATTTGGTACTTCTACTTCTATCCATTCACCTTTTATAGTTGAATTATTAGTTAATGTAGTTTGTTTGTTACCGATGTATTTACCATCATTTGTTATTTTAACCGGTAGTTCATTAATATTTACATCAGGAGTATCATTAAGTTTGTTTCGTGCTTTATTTATTAGTGAATTGTAATATTCGGTTGAAGAATTTATGATTCTATCTATTCTTTTATTATGAGAATCTACTGATGAACGCTCTTTCTCATACCACCTCCACCATGCTGCGTTGTCTATTTTAGTTTCGTATACCGGTATACTGACACCCATACCTGTACCCCAACGTTTACGTTCAACTATAAGATAAGTTTGTCCTATGTCCCAGTTTCGTCCAATATGTACTTCAAATACATCTTTATATGCATTATTCGTGTAATCTATAAAGGTACTATATTTGTTGTTGCCTGAACGGGTTAAAGTAATGTTATCATTTATCGGGATAAATTTTTTTTTCGTACCATAACCGACATGAAAATTTCTCTCAATTGTTTTTTGAAATTCTGATGGATGTTTTGTTTTCATTTTTTTTTTAAGACTATTTTGATATGATGTAGTCTGATTTATAGCATTTCTGAAAGAATTTATCTTATCGCGCAAGGAGTCTTTATATTGCTGATTATCATCTACTAACTTTTTATTTTTACCATCTTTGACAATTTCTCCTCTTGAATAATCACCCACGGTTATTTGTCTATTTGTATAAAGATCATCTTTATATGTTTGTATTGAGTAATTACTGGTCCATTTTGTAGAAGATTCAGCATCAGTTAAATTTCGTACATTATGGTTAGTATGACTACTGGAAGCACGTAATAATACTCTATCCGATGGAATTATATCTATATTTTCTCCATTGTCATTTTTTTTAATATTTTTAAACCATGGAGTGTTGTCTTTTTTTGATGAATCCATAATATGTAATTGTTCTTATAATATTACTACATATTATACTTTTCTAAACCGATATATTAATATCATTAGACCGATGATACCAATAGAAAGGTTTGCAGTTTTAAATAATTCACGATTAAATATAATCTGTGTATCGTCAAACTTACCAATTGAACCACTGTGAGTTTGTTGAATATCAAGTATAGTATCAGCTAGTTGTTTATTTCTACATAATTCTCTATCTAAACATTCTTTCTCATTGTCGTTAAATTTTTCTCCAACACAGTTAGCTGTATTATAGGGTCGATTTAATATTTCGTCGCAATTGTTAGGCATATCACCTGATTTTATTGCGTTTGTATAAAAAAAATCTTTCGGGTTATATCCAACATTAATATTTAAATGAGACATTTTTATCTTATAAAATGATATGATATTTTTATATACAAATACGATAATAATCGGTGAATAGTGCTGTGGAACTTTCTCTTTTAAATTTGCATACTTGTCCGGGTCTCATACACATAACTAATGCTTGTGGGTCAAATCTAGATATTTCCGGTAATTGTTTTGTATCAGTAATATTGAACTTTTTCTTGAGTTCTCCAATTTCACTATCTCCTAAAATTTCACATTTTGGAACGATTGTGTGATTTAATAAATTATATTGAAGTCGGTTTATGTTGTGAATTACTACGAATATACCATCATGGTCGTACAAATACTTCACTTTAGTAATAATCGCATCATTGGGTTCATCCTCAATCACAATTATTAAGGTGTCATTTTTTGTGAGAATATTATCAATATTATACATGTCTTCTACTATATTGTCTAAATTAGCACGATTAATTTGTTTCGAGTTTAGATAATAAGTTACATGTATTTTACGGTTATCTGTTCTATGTTGTAATGTCATATGTAATTGATTATTATTATTCATTGCGTCAACTTCATTGATACTAAACTCCTCATATTCACTAGTATCATAATCTAATCCATCAAGCTGTTCTAATAGTGTAGTTCTGGATTTAAACAGTTTTAATGTACGGTTATTTGTTGTTGCGGTACGGTTACTTGACATTTTATATTATTATATAAATAAGATTGATATTAATATAATATATTTACCTATTTCAATTTTTTACACATTTGAATATTTTCTATACTTTCCTGACAACTAAATTATCAAAATCTAATTTACCCGAACCTGATTGCACTGGTGGTTGAATATCCACATTTACTAGTTCATTCTGAATTGGTGGATTAAAATTCGCCGTATTATTATCTGTTAAATAATCTGGCTCATTTTGTTCTTTATTTTCAATAGGATACTCGTTACCATTATTAATTATTTTAATATTAATTGGTTGTGGATATTGAATTCCATTGACATCTTGTTTTCTTCCACCATTGATTGTATTTTCAGGTATATTAGTATAACTATCGATTGGTCTGGTAGTTGGTGGCGTATATGGTTCGTAAAACCCACCATTTGGTTTATATATATCTAAAGCTGTTACTAATTTTATTGTATCGGAATCATTTAAACTTGGTGTGTTTGTTTCTATTTTTATAAAACGGTCACCTATATTTGAAACAGTCCATTTACGCCCAGGTACTTCATCACCTCTATAGTATACTTGTTCTCCTACTGAATATTCTCGAGCTTGTTTATGGAGTTCATTATATTCTGGTTTTTCAGGAGTAGGTGTACCATATATTTCTCTTTTTAATGAATCGCTAAAAGTGCCTTTTTGTAATTCTTCTTCTGTTGGTTGATAAGGTGAACCGGGAGCATATTCTGGTGTCATTTCATTTTCATTAGGCGTACCATATATTGCCCTTTTTACTGAATCGGTAAAAGTGTCTGTTTGTAATTCTTCTTCCGTTGGTTGATAAGGTGAACCGGGAGCATATTCTGGTGTCATTTCATTTTCATTCGATGTAGGCGTACCATATATTGCCCTTTTTAATGAATCGGTAAAAGTGTCTGTTTGTAATTCTTCTTCCGTTGGTTGGTATGGTGAACCTGGTGCATATTCCGGTGATTCTTGTATGATTTCAGGTTGTTCTTTTTCAATAATAGGTGTCTTATTCTCACTTAACCGCATTTCATTTATTTTATTTTTGGCGAATCGTACAACATCTTGAGGTGAAACGTTATTAGTATACATTAGTTTGTCAATATTAGTTGAGTATGACATACTTTCCAATTGCTCTATGTTATCATCGGTTATTAAACGCAATTGAACGTTCATTGTTTGTAATTCTTGTAGCAATAATTTGAAAGCATATGGCACGTTTACAACACTGAATGTTCGACCAAATTTACTAACTTGTTCTAGATGTTGTTCTTTTCCGTCTAATGAACCTGTAAACTTCAATGGACCATCCGCCATAGGACTCATAAACAGATTCTTAGACGGGTTATATATAGCCATCATTCCAGTTGTATTACAAACCGCAATACGATATTTATCAGCACGTTCCATAACAGAATCTCGTAAAAATTCACTAGCACCGTGTGAGATTACCACATCACGTTCCATTTCACCTATACGCAAACCACCATCATTGGCACGACCCGAAACAGGTTGACGTGTAAGCTGTGTATTTGGACCACGAGCACGATAATTCACCTTATCTTTTACCATGTGCTTCAAACGCATGTAATAGTTAGGACCAATAAAAATTTCACTTTCAATTTGTTCGCCCGTCATACCATTATATAATAGCTCATTCCCGCTTGAATGATATCCGACTTTTGATAACATTTCACCAAATACCTTTATCTTTGAACCTTTATTATTAAACGCCGTACAATCAGTAAACCCACCATATATTGCTGCTGCTTTTCCAACTATACATTCCACCAAATGACCGATTGTCATACGAGAAGGGATCGCATGAGGGTTAATAATCATATCTGGCCGAACGCCATCACGTGTAAACGGCATATCTGCTTCTGGTATTATTAAACCAACTGTTCCTTTTTGACCCGCACGAGAAGCCATCTTATCACCAAGATTGGGTATTCTTATTTCTCGAACACGAACCTTCGCTATTCTCTTACCTTCTTCTCCGTCAGTAATAAATGTCTTATCTACTACACCTAATTGGCCTTTCTTAGGCATTTTAGACATATCAGATATCATACTTCCTGGTTTTGAACTTCGGCTCGTTATTCCAATCAATACTGTTTTATCATTTAATTCTGTATTTTCGGTAACAATACCATATTTATCTAATTTACTATAATCATATCCAGGTTTAGTATTAATAACATCCATTTCGGATTCAATATTGGTAAATACTTTTTCTGTGGTATCATCGCTTCCTTTACTAATTTCTTCGTGAGTTTCGTATGTCGTATAATAAGTAGTTTGGAATAATCCACGTTTCAATGAACCTTCGTTTATTAAAATAGCATCTTCTACGTTATATCCGGTGTAACACATAATTGCGACAATTGTATTTTCACCATAAGGGTTTTCCTCATTATTGATATATTCTAAGTATCGCGACTTGACTAGTGGTATTTGTCCCGAATTTAATACAACTGCGGTTTTATCCATTCTCACTTGAAAATTAGTATGATACATAGAACAAGCCTGTTTACTTTGTCCGCATGAAAATGAGTTACGAGAAGCCGGATTATTTTCAGGGAAATTGATGATGTTTGACATCGTACCAAAAATTAACGATTCATGAATTTCTAAATGAGTGTATTTAGTTGCTTTATTTGCATTTAAGGTTTCTTCATTTAATGCTATTAATGCGTTTTCTGTTTCATTTGAATCAATATAATCTATAATTGCTTTCTCTTCTAGAAAACGTTTCATACGTGAAGGATTTGATTCAGAGTTAATACCTTCATATAAATCAGACAATTCATACATTTTATAATGATTCGGGTTGAAATCCTGGATAGATTTTTTATTAAATCCGGATATCACATCATTCCATGTATAGTCGCCTTCGTCCAAATGTTTTCTTATCGCATCTTTATCAAATGACATTTTATTAGTCTCCGAGTCACGATAGAAAATAGGACGACAAATACGACCGGCATCCGTATAAATATACACACTGTTTTCGGATATTTGAAATGTCACACTCGTATAAATTGGAATTAATGCATTACGACGAAACAAACGTAGTTTTTCGACCGTTTCTTCTGGGGTATTTACAACACCCGTCCATAATCCGTTTATGATTACCTTTGTCATTTTAGATAACGCAAATGGTGTACATTCCTCTAATAATTTCATCTCTGCTTTTTCACGCAACCATTTAATCATAGGTTCTCGTGAAAATGACAGTGTTACATAAGCAGTAACCGCCATATGTTTATGAATACCTATGTTTCCACCATCAGGTGTATCAATCGGATCAAACATGCCCCATTGTGTACTATGTAATACACGAGGTCCGACTAGTTTAGCACTGGAATCTAATGACAAATTCGTTTTACGTAAATGACTTAATGCTGAATTGTATGACAAACGGTTCAAATCTTGTACGATACCTATTCGTTTCGTATGCGATTGAGCTCCCCAATTACCTTTGAATCCATCACGAAATCCCTTTTCGACTATCTTCTCACTGAAAACGCTTTTATAGTTTTGTTCGATTAAACTCTGTAAGTTATCTTCATATAATGCCTTATTGAACGTAAGCTTTGACTCGAAATCTAAATGTATTTTACGCAGTTGGATAATATAATACTCGCGAAACAATTCATACATTAAACTTCCTACTAATTCAATTCTTTTATATTTAAAATTGTCACGGTCAGTTGGTTCTTCTACTCCTGTAAATACGGACAACAATCGATGTGTAATATATCCCAAATGATAGGATTTATCAATGTAGTTCGTTTCACCTACATGTGGTAAGAAATAATCAGACAATATTTCTTGTGCGTGTGAAATCGTTTTTCCTTTCGTAAATGATGCGATATACTTTAATGCGGTGTGTTGCGTCAAAATACCTCCGGCATCGTGTACCGATGGAATGAATAAATCAACAAGATGCTCGTATTTCTCAATATCTAACAAACAACGTGTGATAATATCTTTATCAGAAATTACACCTAACGCACGAAACACAATAAATAGTGGTACTGGTTTTCTTACATTCGGAATGTTAACCACAATGTTTTTAAAAGTATATGAGGGTGTTGGTGCCATGATTTTCACAGACAATGTACGAATCGGTTTTGACACATTTTCAGAAACTGAACGAATCTCTGCTGAATATAAATATTTGTCATCGCCTGATTTACGTATATACAACATATTGTCGCCGAATTTTTCTTGTGAGACCACTGTCTTTTCTTTGCCATCTATTATAAAATATCCACCGTGGTCGTTACGACATTCACCCATTGTATGACGAATTTCGGGTGGTAATCCAGATAATACACAATAATTTGATTGTATCATGATTGGAAATCGTCCTAATAAGACTTTTTCTATGGTTGATGTCCGCACTTGTTTGTTCGATTCCACTAATGATTTCTCTGTTAGTTCACGAATTAATGCGGTTTCTTCTGTAGTCATATCTGTTGTTGTTGTACGTTTAGTACGTCGAGGAGCACCACCCTCAATAATTTCTGGTTCAGTTTTATCATCTATATCAATATCTATATCTATATTTTGTTCTTTAAAATTGATAAACCCAGTGGATTCTTTATAGTTTCCGCCCGTAAATAGTTCTTCCGGACCAACTAAGATTGGTTCTTGTCCTTCGTCTAAAATATCAATATATTCTATATCAATATCGTAATGTATAGTCATACCATATGTCATATTACGCAAACGAGCTTCGTTTGGAAACATATAGTGTGAATTATTATCATCGTATATAACTGGTTTTCCAAAATATATTTTATTACCTTCTTTACCACCAAAATACATTATACATTGACTACGATAATCATTTATACGATTGTCAAATTTAGTTCTTATACGCAATGGATTTTTTTCTTTGAATATTTGAAAAATACCGTTTTGAAAAAAATCATTATATGATTCGGTATGGTGTCTTACTAAACTTTGGGGATTATCGTGAAAATATTTATCCAATAACTTCCATGTGGATGAATTATCCATACTGATATATAAAATAGACGAATATATATTTATACGTTTTTTTTAATAATATTTAGTCTTCATTCAAAATTATTTTCTTTGTATATCATATAATGGATAACTTTCTTACATCTGTGTTTGGACCCCTTAGCAAGGATTATTGCTTATACTTTTATTTTCTTTCTATGGTAGGATTTTTCCTCCTAGCTTTGTTGCTGGTTACTAGCCTTATGGTTGGCATCTCTCAGCGTAAGGGACTTGACTTTTACTTCCAAATGTTAACTGTCGGTATTGGATATGCTATCTTCTACTTCCAGAACCGTCTTTTACACTCTATGTGCGTAGGCAGCGTTTAAACGAAATCTTTAGTATACACCTTTGGACATTTAAAATGGGACAAAATCCATAAAAAAGAGGTTCAAAGTTTAGTCTTTCCTGACTTATGTATATTTTGTTTATAGGAACTCGGTAAAGTCCCTTGATTACTTTTTATTTCTCTACATAGATAACTTGGTCTTTCTAAGTTATGTATTGCTTGGTATGCAATCTTGTAGATATTGGACGAACCATTGCGGTCTCTGTTCCACGACCCACAACCGCTTTTACAGCGTAGTAGCCCATGAACTAACCGCAATTCATCGTATTGTATATCTTTCTTTGGTTTTTCTTTATTTTTCTTTGGTTTTGGTCTTGGATTTTTTCGCACCATATACTTCTCACATACTCCTCCATCGCATTTGGAGCATTTACAACTGCTTCTAAACTCATCTACTAAATATACTTTGTATTTATTCTTACGAAACAATGTTCGCATTCCTATTCCTAATGTTGGTTCTTTGTATTTCATTTGTTGCCGTTGTTCCCAATCACCTATACAAATCACAATCTCATCTGGATTGCCATACATTTTCTTAAACTCACGAAGCATCTTTTGTTCGTTGCGTTTACTATTGATATGCCTTCCAAACTTTAACTTACGAAACAAATGTTTTGAATAAAAATCAAATAATATATGGTTTATTCTATTCTTTTCGGCTATGTATGTCTTGAACTTATCTATTTGAAGTGTTTTACGATTATACAAAGACAACTCCGTTTCGTAATCAATGACACTCTTTCCGTGTATTTTATTTGTTTTCATAGCAAGAATAATATTGTTATATTTTTTCATCTTGGTTTCTTTCCTTCGTTGGTTTTGTGAATACCGAAATACATTTGCATCTTTGGAAGCATCATCCACACAATAAATCAAATCTTCTTTACCTGGGTCAATCCCAATAATCTTCTTGTTTTGTAAAGCAGAATAATCAGGTAATTCATCAATATACAATTCTTTTGATACTCCCTTTTTAGCGCTTGGTAATCTTTTACCAACCAAATCATCACGAATAAATAATATGGAAACACCTACACCATCCGTAGCAATCATATGATGAAATGAAAAATCTGTCTTACGAAATACTTTCTTTTCTGTGCGAAAAAAGAACTTCCATATTTTATCTTCGTGTTTCTTGGTATTACCTTGATTACTAAAATCACTTTTCTTTCCTTGTTCTTTTCGTAAAAGTAAATACACTAATGTAATTGTATCTAACCGAATATAACCAGGTGATATACTACTTCGTAAAGGAAAAACATTAC
>Ga0181565_10001029_pt1 | contig 21253 bp, 17 predicted proteins | sample 101ome_16_FD_129661 | JGI IMG/M metagenome (GOLD analysis project Ga0181565, IMG submission 129661) | Coastal salt marsh microbial communities from the Groves Creek Marsh, Skidaway Island, Georgia - 101401AT metaG (megahit assembly) | ecosystem: Environmental > Aquatic > Marine > Intertidal... | reverse complement strand
TTCAGGCATTATCAGCAAGCGCATTGGCCCATATGCCATTGATTTGTTGCGCCATGTTCCCATTGGCCTGATCCACCGTCATGAACGCCAAGATCTGACACAAATTGCTGATGGCGAGGTGGTAACGCTTTTGCTTACGCCAACTCATCACGATAAACCGCCGCCCCGGACCCGCCGTCCTTATCGTATTTTATGTGATCACGCGACAGGCCAAGTCGAATTGATTTTTTTCCATGTTAAAGGCGATTATTTATCAAAGCAGTTGCCAGTTGGTAAAGCTAGGCTGATTAGTGGTCGAGCCGAATGGTTTAAGCAACAATTGCAAATGGCACATCCTGATCATATCGTATCGCCTGATCAGGCCGCGGCTATCCCAACGCATGAACCTGTTTATCCCCTCACGGCCGGTCTTACGGCTAAACCACTTCGCAACGCCCTTGCAGAAGCCCTAAAGCAACTGCCTTCGTTGCCGGAATGGATTGATGACAGCATCAAGACACGTTTTGGATGGCCTGACTGGCATATCGCCATGACCAAATTACATAACCCTATAAATGACACTGATGTTATGCCGGGCAGTCCTGTTCGCATGCGACTCGCTTATGATGAATTGTTTGCAAACCAACTAGCTTTGAGCTTGGTCAGGCAACATAGCATGGCTGGTCAGGGGCGTGTATTTCAAGGATCAGGTGCATTGCGGCAAGAATTGCTAGCTTCACTTCCCTTTTCCTTAACTGGAGCCCAACAGAGGGTGATCAACGAGATTACCGCCGATCAGCAAGCCACAACCCGAATGCTTCGGCTACTACAGGGTGATGTTGGAGCTGGCAAAACCATGGTTGCCATCATGGCTATGTTGCAAGTGGTCGAAACAGGTGCCCAAGCCGCCATTATTGCCCCAACCGAAGTTTTAGCCAGACAACATTTTGAAACAATTTCCAAAATATTGGCCTCATTAGATATTACCCCCTGCCTCTTAGTTGGGCGTATGAAATCCCAGGAAAAACGCACAGCCCTAGAGGTTATTGCCAATGGCACTGCAAAGGTCATTATCGGCACCCATGCCCTTATTTCTGAACAAACTGTCTTTGATGACCTAGGATTAGTGGTTATTGATGAACAACACCGTTTTGGGGTTCGGCAGCGCCTTATCCTTGGTCAAAAAGGTGATGCCGTGGATGTCCTTTTAATGACCGCAACGCCTATACCGCGCACTCTTGCCATGACTGCATATGGCGATCTTAACACTTCAATTCTTGATGAAAAACCTGCTAATCGTCAGCCCATTACCACAACAGCAATGCCTATGGAACGCCTTGATGATATCGTCATGCGACTTCGTCAGACTGAATCCAAAGATCAGCGCGCCTATTGGATATGCCCATTAATTGAAGAATCTGATGTTTTAGATGTGGCTGCCGCCGAACAGCGCTTTACAGAATTATCAGCCAGTTTGCCAGAGTTAAACCCCGTATTGGTTCATGGGCGCATGAAAACCGAAGAGCGTGAAGAGGCTATGGAGAAATTTCGGCAAGGACATTCTTGCCTCTTGATTGCCACGACTGTGATCGAAGTTGGCGTTGATATTCCAGAGGCTACGATCATGATCATTGAATCAGCAGAACGGTTTGGTTTGGCGCAATTGCATCAGCTGCGAGGCCGTGTTGGCCGTGGAGCGGATAAATCATCATGCGTTTTGCTTTATCATGCCCCACTTGGGGATGTTGCCCGTTCACGTTTATCAATCATGAGAGAAACCGATGATGGGTTTCGGATTGCAGCTGAAGATTTACGCCTACGCGGCCCAGGGGAAGTTTTAGGTAAACGCCAATCTGGCGACCCTGAGTTTCTGTTGGCTGATCTGGCATACCATGAAGATTTGCTGACACTTGCCCATGACGCCGCCCTAGATATCATCACCAAAGATGCCACGCTTTCAGAAAGCCGGCACGAAGCTCATCGAATACTTATGGCATTGTTTGAACGTGATCGAGCAGTAAGTTATCTGGCAGGTGGTTAACTATACCCAAAGGGGTTATTCACTGCCACTTAGTTCGGTAAGCGAAACTGCCTCACGGTTTTTATTTGGGTCTTCAGGGGTAACAATACCTCCAGACACCACCATTTTTACGGCTTCTTCTACTGACATATCAAGAACGAGAGTGTCATCACGCTTAAAAAACAATAAAAACCCAGAAGTAGGATTAGGCGTTGTCGGCACAAACACATTGATTAAGTTTTCTTTTGATAAAGCCTGAACTTCGCCTTTGGTGACGCCTGTGACAAAACCAATAGCCCAGATACCCCGACGTGGATATTCCACCAGCACCACCTCGCGAAAGGCATCAGATTGGCTGGCCATAATCGTTTCTAAAATCTGTTTTGAGCCACCATAAAGTGATCGAACCAACGGAACCCGGTTTGCTAAACGATCAAACATGGTCAAGATCAATTTACCGAGAATGCCTGCGGTTAAGGCACCAATCAGAATAAAGCAAATAGCCGCAATAATCATCCCATAGCCGGGCAGAGGAAACCCGACATAAAATTGGGGATCAAGCCACGCTGGAAGAAGACTGGCGACCTGATCGTCAATAAATGTGATCAGTGCCCAAGTGACATAAATGGTCAGGGCCAAAGGAGCCGTAATCAGAATACCGGAAAAAAACCAGCGCCGAAAATGGCTTAACATGACTTTGCTCATTCGTTCGTTTCAGATGTTGTTATATGTAGCACTATTCAGATGAGATTGATAGAATGAACTGATGGCAAAAATAAGACAACATATATTAAAACTTACTTGGCGTGATCATGACGTTTCCTAAATCTATCACTGACGCAACAGTTAAGCATTCCTCTGCAGATCAAGAAATTACTGAAGCGGTTTTGTCCTTGGTCAATATCATGCGCCAGTTACGTGATCCGAAAGACGGCTGTCCATGGGATTTGAAGCAAACCCATGCGAGCATTTCCCCTTACACCATTGAAGAAGCGTATGAGGTAGCCGAAGCGATAAAAAACAACGACGACACGGCGTTATGTGATGAACTAGGGGATTTGTTGTTGCAAATTGTTTTTCAAGCGCAAATTGCCAGTGAAGCCAAAACCTTTGGGCTGGCAGATATTGCCAACGCTATTAACCGCAAAATGATCCATCGCCACCCCCATATCTTTGACAAAGAAAACCTAAAAGATGCAGATGGCGTTAGGACACAGTGGGAAGACATTAAAGAAAGAGAACGTGAAGCCAAAGGCGAAACCCGATTGCTTGATGGGATAGCCACCACATTGCCAGCTATTCTGCGCGCCCTAAAACTTCAAAACCGGGCTGCAAGGGTTGGTTTTGACTGGCCAAGCCCCAATCTCGTCATTGATAAAATCCGAGAAGAAACCGCAGAATTAGAAGAAGAAGTCAACAAAGCTAACCCAGACCGGAAAGCAATAAGTGATGAATTAGGGGATATGTTTTTTGTTTTGGTCAATCTCGCACGCAAACTAGACATCGACCCAGAAGAAGCCCTAGCAGGCACAAACAGAAAGTTTATCCAGCGTTTCGAACATATTGAAAATATGGCAAAAGCTCAAAATCAGTCCTTAAAAGACATCGCCTTAGAGCAAATGGAAGAATGGTGGCAAGACGCCAAACATCTGACCTAATGCGTTAAAAAACACACCTTACCAAACCACAAAGCTAGGTTTTCGCTTTACTAACGAAAAAGCGAAGGAAGAAAATCTTAGGTCTATGAAATATTAATCACAGAATACGGCTAAATTTCATCACCATCTTCATCATGCAAAGAAATCGGATTTGTTGGCATGATGGTTGAGATTGCATGCTTATAAACCAATTGCACATGCTGATCACGCTTTAATAATAATGAAAAATTATCAAACCAAGTGACTATGCCTTGTAATTTCACACCATTAACCAGAAACACTGTCACTGAAGCATGGTCTTTTCTGATAGCATTAAGAAAGGTTTCTTGAAGATTTTGACTTTTGTCCTGTGCCATTATTAGTCCTCTTTTTCTTTGGTTCTGCACCTGATTGATAATCTTATATTAGGAACTGCTATTTTAGCAAATGTAATTACACAGAAGTTTAATAAAGCCAACCTATCAGAAGAAATCTATGCGTACGGATAGCATCCGCTCAACATCATCGATGTAACCTCTTGAGACAAACAGAATGACTTTATCACCAGCCTGTATCACGGTATCCCCCCTTGGGATAATAAACTCATCACCATGAATGACCGCCCCAACCACTGCCCCTTTAGGAAGTTTAGCAGACCGCAAAGGTGTTCCGACCAAAGATGATGACGCCAAGGCCTCAATCTCCATGATCTCGCCCTTTTCCTCAATAATCGTATGAATATCTTTAACCCGGCCACGGCGAACATGTTCTAGAATACTTGAAACGGTAATGGCTGGTGGATTGATCACCGAATCTACCCCCAATGTTGCAATTAAGGGCACAAAACTAGCCATCTTAATAAGCGTTACCACATGAGTAGCCCCAAAACGACGCGCCAACAAGGATGACAGGACATTCACCTCATCATCATCGGTTAAGGCAATAAAGGTATAAACATCCTCAACACCGCCTTCGTTTAAGATATCCGGATCAAGGGCATCACCATTAATAACGGTAATGCTTTGCGGCAGGGCTAAGGCGGCGCTTCTTGCCGTATCTTTATTCATCTCAATAATTGTTTGTTGTGAGGATTCAATGGTTTGGTGAACAGCATTAGCAACAAGTGTTCCGATATTCCCTGCCCCAGCAATTAAGATATTTCGGCTCTCTGGTTCTTCGTGGCCAAAACTAGCCATGGCACGCGCAAGATGGCTTTCTTCACAAACAAAATAAACCTGATCGCCTTCCAGCATTTTAACACTGCCATCACGCGGAACAATCACCTCATTACTGCGCAGAATAGCGACAATACTCATCTTTAAATCATCAAATAAATCTGCCAGATAGCGAATGGGCGACCCTAGAATAGGACAATGTGAGGTACATTTTACCCCAATGATACGAATTTTATCATCACACATACTGCCGATATCAAAGGCCCCCGGCACCTTAAGGCGCCTTAAAACCGCCTGTGATAATTCTTCTTCTGGGGAAATGATATGATCAATTGGTAAGTTTTCCGATGAAAACAAATCCGCATAGTTAGGGTTTAGATAACTGCGCGAATTGATACGCGCAATTTTTAAAGGCGTGCGATAAATCGAATGCGCAACCTGACAGGCGACCATATTAATTTCATCTGATGTCGTTACTGCAATCATCATATCAGCATTGCCAACATCTGCCTGAGCAAGAATATCAGGATGCGATGGCACCCCAATAACACCGCGCACATTATAATTATCTGTCACGCGCTGGATCAATTCTTCGTTTTCGTCAATGATAGTCACATCATTGTTTTCTTCAGACAAATGACCAGCGATGCTAAAGCCTACTTGCCCTGCTCCACAAATTACGATTTTCATTCATTTTCCCCCAAGGCATCAGAGGATTCGATCTGAATACCCAGATTTTTCAACTTACGGTGCAGGGCAGAACGTTCCATTCCAATAAACGCCGCTGTTTTCGATATATTGCCATTAAAACGCGATAACTGCGATATTAAATATTGAGTTTCAAATTGCTCACGCGCTTCTTTTAATGGCATCGCCACTGAACCAGACAAACTATCCCCTGATACCATCCCTGATTTTCCTGTAATTTCTGACGGCAGATCATCAGGGGTGATTTGATGTGTGTTTCGATCAACCATGATCACTAACCAGTCGACAGTATTTCGCAATTGGGTGATATTTCCTGGCCAAGCATAAGACTCAAGGGTGGCAATACTAGCAGGTGTAAAATCGAGTTTGCGCCCCCCTTCACTTGCCAAGCGTTTGTTGAGGAAATAGCGAGCCAGTTCAGGAATATCCTCACGGCGGCGCGAAAGTGGAGGCACAGATATCGGCACCACGCTTAAGCGATAATACAAATCTTCACGAAAGTTCCCCTCTGCCACTTGAGTTTTGACATCATGGGATGATGCACTGATCACCCGAACATCAACAACAACCTCAGAAGATCCACCGAGACGGCGAAAGCGTTGATCTTGCAGCGTCCTGACCAATTTTGCTTGAGTTTCAAGAGGCAAGTCACACACCTCATCAAAATAGAGAGTGCCGCCATGTGCCTGTTCAAACAAGCCTACAACGCGATTACCATCTTGGCTGCTTTCTGATCCAAAGAGTTCAATCAACGACCGTTCCGAAGACAGCAAAGCACAATTGACCATAACAAAACGGCCCTTTTGACGGCTAGATTGGGCATGGATATTTCGCGCTAGCAATTCTTTACCTGACCCGGAAGGCCCTGTAATAAAAATCCGGCTATTGGTTGGGGCAACCTTTGTAATTATCTGCCTAATACTAGTGATTGCCGCAGATGAACCAATCTGATCCAAAGTGATGCTGTTTAGGCGTTTTAACTCATCATGTTCGGCATCTCTGGCGGCATTTGCCAACGCCCGTTGACACAGCAATATCAACTGGCCAGATTTAAAAGGCTTTTCAACAAAATCAAACGCCCCGTCTTTCATGGCCTGAACGGCAGTTTCAATATTACCATGGCCTGATATCATGATGGTTGGAACATGGGGATAATATCGGCGTATCCACTTTTGCAACTCCAAGCCATCCATATCCGATTGCCGCATCCAAATATCCAGAATGATCAGAGCTGGCGGCTTTCTGGTTAATTCCTCTCGGGCAGTTTCGGCATTATGAGCTTCACGCACATCATAGCCTTCATCCTCAAGGATAAGGCGTACCATGGAACGAATATCAGGTTCATCATCAACAACAAGAATTTCGGGTTTCATGCTTAACCTGTTGCCTCCTTATCCCAAATGGGGAAACGTAATATTACCATCGCACCGTGATATCCTTCTGGACCCTGCCTATCAACCTCATCTGTGTTAGTAAGATGCAGTTTGCCATCATGGTCTTCCATGATTTTATTAACGATAGCAAGACCAAGCCCTGTCCCCTTTGAGCGATTTGTCACATAGGGATCTATTAACTCTTTGCGCCCCTCTTTTGGAAATCCGGGGCCATTATCTATTACCCTGATTTCAACATCGTCTTTTATTTTTATCACGGAAACTAATAGCTTTTTATCTTCGGTATTAGCCTCTGTCATAGCATCAACCGCATTTTGAAACATATTGGTAATGGCTTGACGGATCATGCCATCATCACAAGCAATCTGAATAGTTTTTAGATTGTGGAAATCTTTATCAAAGGTAATGCCTGCGTCACTGCCCTGAAACAGCATAATTTGAGAGTTTACAATCTCAATCAGATCATGTGGGGCAATATTAGGGGCTGGCATGCGGGCAAAGGCCGAAAACTCATCTACAAGACGGCGGATATCATCTACCTGTCTGATGATCATATCCACATTTGAAGTAAAGCTGGTGTGTTTATCCGGATCGGATATGGTGAATTTTGTAGACAATCGTTCTGCTGCTAATTGAATAGGGGTTAACGGATTGCGGATTTCATGGGCAATCCGCCGTGCGATATCCGCCCAGGCAGCCTTGCGTTGAGCATCCAACAGATCACTCACATCATCAAAAGTCACAACATAGCCAACAAGACGGCCTGCAACGGTTTCCCGCGTGACCCTGGCCAATAAAGTAACCTGAACATCATCCCGGTTAATATCAATATTAACCTCTGGGGCTTTCTGGTTCAAATTCGCAGCACGGTTTAATACGTCCGAAAACTCAGGAACAACATCTACCAATTTCTTGCCAATTACCTGTTCTGGCTTGAGATTAAGCATCACTTGTGCCGCCAAATTAGGCAGAGTGATGATCTGATGATCATCAATCCCGATCACCCCTGATGATACCCCAGCCAGCACGGCTTCGGTAAACTCGCGCCGTTTATCCAGTTGAATATTTGCCTCAACAAGCTCTTGTCGGTTCTTATTCATCTCATCTAGCATCTTATCAAAAGATGCCGCCAATTCGCCAATTTCACCGCTATCCTTTAATATCCCAACACGCGTGGCATGATCGCCAGATCGCACCTTATCAGCCACACTAATGATAGAACTTATGGGCGTGACAATCGCATTGGCAAAATTAAGACCAAGCCAAACAGACCCCAGCAAAAGCAGCAATGACACCATCCCAAACATGACGGCAAAACTGATTTGAAGATCAAGCTGACGAATATCCAAAACCTGATAAGTCGAAGCCGCGAACTGAGTTCTTTCCACCGCAGCTAGTACCGTTGGGTCAACAAATCGTCCCACCAAAAGATAAGCATCAACAAACTGATTTAAACGTAACCCTGCCCTAATGCGATTATCATTTTCCGTATCGGCAATGGCCACCTCACCTTGTTTGGCCTTATCATAAAAATCATCATCCAAATTCGAAAATGTAATTGCATAAGCGTATCTTGAGTTTGCCAGAACGCGGCCTGTGGAATCGACCACCAAAGCCTCTGTCATATTGCGAACGCCAGCCTGGTTGGTCAGGAACAAATCAAACCGCTTACGGTTTCCAATCAAATTAGGGGCTTCACGGTTGATATCATTCGCCATGGCAAGCAATTGTCCACTCACAGAACGCTTATGTTCTTCAAGATACGAATTAGCGATCGTCACCGATTCTTCCACTGCTGTTGAAATGCGGTCGTTGAACCATCCACGAAGGGAATAATCGAGGACAAATATAGCAAAGCCCATAACAATTAATGACGGCAGCACCGAAATAATGCTGAATAAAATCGCCAACCGCCAATGCAGTTGATAACCTGCAAGCCGGCGTTTTCTTTCTCGAAAGAGATTAATAATCCGGCGAAAAACAAAGACCGAAAGAATTAATAAAACCGTGACGTTAAGCCCTAGCAAAATAACTGTGATATCGGACTGACCATCTAGAAATCGCGGGCTAGACAACACCGCATAAGTCATAATACCTAGCAATAACGCCAAAAAGATTGACGTATAGGCAAGCCGTGTTTCAGTTATTATCTGTTTTAGTGCTGGCAAAAATGATCTCATGATAATCCATCTTCACTGCGGATAGCTTTGGGATCAATGCCAAGGGCAACAATTTTTTTCCGTAACGTGTTGCGATTAATTCCCAACACCTCTGCGGCTTTGAGTTGATTGCCGCGCGTGACAGACAAAGTGGTCGCAATAAGAGGGCGCTCAACCTCAGCCATGAAACGATCATAAATGCCATTCATGGGCAAAACACCATCATGGGCATCAAAGAACCGGCTAATTTGATGCGATATCAATTGTGAAAGATTCTGTTCATCCTTGCCTGCAAGCGCTCGATTGCTATTGCCATCTGTGAGTAACGCCAAATCCAGATGCTTCTGGTCAATCACATCATCATCAACCAAAACCAAAAGCCGGCGCACCAAATTTTCTAATTCCCTGACATTTCCGGGCCAATCATGACGTTTCAGGCTTACCATAGCCGCTTCGCTAAAGGGCTTTCCCCTTAACCCCTGATGCTTTGACTTCTCAATGATATGAGCAATCAAATCTGGGATATCTTCGGGCCTTTCCCGAAGCGGCGGTAAGGCAATAGGAACAACATTTAAGCGGTAAAATAAATCCTGACGAAACAGACCATTATCAATTTGATGGTGCAAGTTCTTATGGGTTGCAGCAATGATGCGGGTATTGGCGCGAACGGTAGCTCTGCCACCGACTCTGGTGAACTCCCCATCTTGCAAAACCCGTAGTAAACGTGTTTGGGTATCAATAGGCATATCCCCAATTTCATCCAGAAATAGCGTGCCACCTGAGGCTTGTTCAAAACGGCCCGTCGTCGTTTTATCCGCGCCAGTAAAAGCCCCTTTTTCATAACCAAACAGTTCAGATTCAATAAGATCATGGGGGATTGCTGCCATATTCAAGGCAACAAAGGGTTGTTCCCGACGCGCCCCAAGATTATGAATGGCTCTGGCAACCACTTCTTTGCCAGACCCAGATTCGCCCGTGATCGTCACTGTTAGATCGGTTGCCATTAGCCGCGCAATTATACGGTAAATCTCTTGCATCGCTCGTGACTTGCCAATAATGGGGCTAGGGTCTTGCTTTACCAGATGAGGGCCTTTTCCATTGCGCACAGGCTTTCCCATCGTTGCAAACGCTGTCCCTCTAGCATCAGGTACGGCTTGCCCAGCTATAGGGTCATTTGTTGAAACGTCAGCGGCGTGGTCATCTTGGGGTGTAACGGCTTGGGATTTCTTTTGGATCAAACCCTCTACTGTCTTGATTAAGTCCTCTAGCGGAAAGGGTTTAGGCAAATACGCGTCCACCTCATGTTCGCGGGTTTTAACCGCTGTCAAAAGCGTTGACTGTGCGCTCATGATGATAATTGCCAAATCTGGTCGTGCCATCTTGATCTGTTTCATCTGTTCAAGGGCATTGCCATCAGGAAACATGACATCGCAAACTAAAACCGCAATATCTTTGTCTGAGATTTGGGCTATCAACTCAGCAATAGTCACCGCTGTTTCAACGCGATACTCTTTACGCCGCAAGGCTTCTTTCAGAACTAAAGACAATGAGGGATCATCATCTGCCAAAAGAATTTTTACCTCATCCCAAATCATGAAATCGCCCTCGTAATCGGCAGATTAATTTGAAATGCTGTTTCTCCATCCTGGTCGCTCACATCAACAGACCCACCATGATCAGCAATAATACCAGCAACAAGAGATAATCCTAAGCCAGTGCCATCAGGTTTACTGGTCACAAAAGGATCAAAAAACCGCGATTTAATCGTCTCAGGGATACCACTTCCGCGATTGATAACAATCACCCCTAACATCGACATCTGACTATTTTCCTGATCAGATATCTTTAGTTTTGAGCCAAGATTATAAATAGTCTTAATGATGATTTTATCTTTAATATCTGATGCTTCACAGGCATTTTTAATTAAATTTATTAATGCTTGAATAAGCAAATCACGATCCCCATATGTGTCCGGCAAAGACGGATCAAAGATCTTTTCAAACTCATAACCATCACCAAAACTTTGGCTTGCGACATCAAGACAATGATCAACAATCTCATGGATATTAAGAGGCTGGCGACTAATGGCGTTCCCCACCGCCAGAGATTCCATGCGGTTAATGAGATGGGTCACACGATCCGCTTCGGCAATAATCAAATGCGTTAACCGCTCACGCCCTTTGGCATCTTCACTGCCTTCTAACAGCTCCGCCGCGCCTCTGATACCCGCTAACGGGGTTTTAATCTCATGCGCCAGTAATGATGCAAAAGAGGACATCCGCCGGGATGAACCGCGAAACTGTTCTTGCCCACGCAGACGTTCTGCAAGTGATCGTTCTTGGATCAATAAAACCACATGCCCAGACCGTTCAATCAGTGGTGATAAATGAAGATTTATCAACCGATTACCCAAAATAGGGCTGGCAATTTCTATCCCTTGATCACTAACGCTGGCTGAACTCAAACGGGTTTTAGCAATCATATCCAGCACAGGCGAAGACGAGGGAAACAGATTACCAATATTCTGCCGCATCAGTATCTTTCGTCCAGTCTGAAAAAACTCTTCTGCAGCGGTATTAATTTCCACCAAATGATTTTGGCTGTTCACCACCAGCACAGGAAAACTCATAGAATTGAGAACCATATCGGATACATCTGAAGCAGGCATCATGGTCATCAGGCCACCTCATCCAAATCCTGACATCGGGCAAACCAGTTATCCATCGCCGCAAACACCAGATTAGCATCGGTAGTGTTATTAGCCACTTGCCGCATCTCAGCAGCATGAGGCAAGCCGTTAGCATAAGCGCTGACATGTTTTCTCGCTAGCCGCAGGCCATGTGAGCCATAATGAGACAGCATCAAATCAAGATGCGACCGCATGATCGCGTGCCGCGTTGAAATATCAGGGTCTTTGGTCATAACCCCATAACGAAGCCAATGATTGATCTGGCCTATAAGCCAAGGCTTACCAATCGCTGCCCTGCCAATCATAACAGCCTGTGCCTCTGAGGCATCTAAAGCGGCACGTGCTGTTTCCGCTGTGGTGATGTCTCCATTTACCACCACTGGCAAATCAACTGCGTCAACTACCTCAGCTACGGCTTCCCAGTCAGCATTCCCTTTATAAAATTGGCAACGGGTACGGCCATGAACTGTTATCATAGACAACCCACAATCAGCGGCCATGCGTGCAATCATGGGGGCATTTTTCGTATGATCATCCCACCCAAGCCGCATTTTTACGGTCACAGGCCGATCTGATGCCGCCATAACAGCACGGAAAATCGCGCCGACTGTGGCCTCGTCACGCATTAGGGCAGAGCCAGACAATTTTCCCGTCACTTTACGCGCTGGACACCCCAGATTCAGGTCAATCATTGCCGCCCCAAGATCACAGGCAATTCGCGTTGCCTCCGCCATCATGTGAGGGTCCCAACCCGCTAATTGAAGGGCAAAGGGAAATTCTACAGCGGCATTGGTAGAAAGTTTACGGATTTCTTTTTTGACGCCGTTAATAATGGCTTCGCTTGCCACCATTTCTGAGACCACCAACCCACCATCTAACTGACGCACCATGCGCCGGAATGGCCAATCCGTTACCCCAGACATAGGGGCAAGAATAACCTTATGGTCAAGTGTTAGCGATCCAATTTGCATGAAAGATCCAAATATGCTTAAAAATTAGGCAATACTTACCATATATCAACTCATCGTCACAAGCCTGCATTTCCAATGAGATGCTAAAACGATAGAAAGAAAAGCCGCAGCTTATGGGTGTAAATCCTCAATTTTCCAGTTATAAGAGAGGTATGACAAACGCTTCTTTTTATGGGCTGGTTCTTGCGGCTGGTAAAGGTGCTCGGCTTGGCGGCACACCAAAACAATATCGCCAATTGCATGGCCGGGATATCTGGCTTTATCCGGTTTTAGCACTGGCAGAACACGCCAATTGTCAGGGCGGTGTAATTATTTGTCCAGATGGCGAGAATGAATACCATTCGGTAAAGTTAGCCGAATACCAACTGAACAACTGGATTATTGTCACTGGCGGCATTGAACGGCAAGATTCCGTTCGCGCTGGATTAGAGGCTTTGCATCAGGCCAAACAACATATCCCATCGTTTAATTGTGTTCTGATCCATGACGCGGCGCGCCCCTTTATTGACCTCTCTCTTATTGACCAGCTTATTTCTGCTTATCAAATGGGATATCAAGCCGTAATCCCTGCACTTCCACCGGCAGATAGCCTCAAAACGGTACATGAAAACTTAGTAAAGAGTCAGATTGACCGCGAACAGGTGATGCGAGTTCAGACCCCACAATTATTTGACTTTGATTTGATCCATGATCTGCATCAGCGCTATGCAGGGGGTCAATTTACCGATGATAGCGCCCTTGCCCAAGAGGCTGATATCCCGGTTTATGTTGTTGAGGGTGCCCCACAAACATTTAAGATCACAACCGAAGCAGATTGGATCATGGCCCAAAGGCTTTCCCCCAGCCCGATGATGGAAAACCGAATTGGTTATGGCTATGATGTCCATCAGTATAGCGCGAACCCTGTTCCTAACAGCACTATTATGTTGTGCGGTGTGGCTATTCCCCATGATCATCACATCATTGCCCATTCCGATGGTGATGTCGCCCTTCACGCCCTGACAGATGCTATTCTTGGAGCAATTAGCGATGGCGATATTGGTGTGCATTTCCCCCCTTCAGATGAAAAGTGGAAAAATGCATGTTCAGATCAGTTTCTTGCTGATGCCTGCCAAAGGTTGAGAGCACAACACGGCAGGGTTATTAATTGCGATATTACCATCATTGCAGAGTCTCCAAAAATAACCCCTCACCGTGAAAATATGCGTCAAAAACTGTCCAGCATAATGGGCATTTCCATCAACCGAATATCTATTAAAGCGACCACAAGCGAAACCATGGGATTTGTTGGCCGCCGTGAAGGCATTGCCGCTCATGCCATGGTAAGTATCTCCCTTCCTTCAGGATAATCATGACCTCTCAAAACACCACTCATCGCTTTTCTGGATTATTGTCCGCAATCGCAACCCTTGGGCCCATAGGCTATCTGCCTGCGCCTGGGACAGCAGGTTCACTGGTTGCCGCCATTCTCGGCGTTTTCATCACAATTTATTTTGGGTTAATGACACTGGTTGTTATGATTGTGATAGCCGCACTAGTCTCTTTCCCTGCAATTGACGCTCATCATGCCCTGACTGGCAAACATGATAACAAAGAAATCATTATTGATGAGGTTGTTGGCCAATGGTTAGTGTTTTTGGCTATTCCCCTTACGCCTTTGTGGGGATGGAATTATCTCTTGCTAGTGGGTTTGGCTTTTATTCTGTTTCGCGTGTTTGATATCTTAAAGCCGCCACCTGTTTCGACAGCCGAAGAATTGCCCGGGGCGGCAGGAGTTATTGCTGACGATGTGATGGCTGGTGTTCTGGCTGGGGTATTGATCATGGGTGGCATGCAACTTATGAACGCATATATCAGCTCATGATTGACGCCGCCACCATCATAACACTGGTGCGGCAATCAGGTCTGATGCTTTCTACGGCAGAAAGCTGTACTGGCGGATTGATTATCAGCCAACTCACAGATATCGCAGGATCATCAGATGTCGTAGATAGGGGGTTTATCACCTATTCTAATGCGGCAAAATCAGAATTATTGGGCGTCCCCCAAGATATGATCATAAAATACGGCGCCGTTAGCCAATCTGTTGCTGAAGCTATGGCCACAGGCGCTTGTTTAGCCTCTGCCAGAGGCGAGAATGGCAATCTTGCTTTGTCTGTGACTGGCATTGCTGGCCCAGGCGGCGGTAGTGCGGATAAGCCCGTTGGCACCGTTTGGTTTTGTTTAGCAATTCGAAACCGTGATGATGATATTCATATCACAAGTTGGAAATCAGTTTTCCAAGGTAATCGCCAAGCTGTCCGCCTTGCCGCCGTTGAGGCGGCCTTATCCAGGATAGAAATAAAATTAAAACAACAGATCACAGACCTGTCTGGTTAGGACGGATCAGGCGGTTCAACCCGTGGGTAAAGCACATCGGCACGAGTCTCAAATGCCCGAACCATGCGTTTCACCGCCTCAGAAAATAAGGTTTCTATCACCGATTGAAAAAACCGAGACCGAAACTCAAAATCAACGTGAAAGTCAATGATACAGCCTGCAGGATCAGGTTTGAAATGCCATGAGTTTTCCAAATATTTAAATGGGCCTTCCGCATAGCGAACAAAAATCTTTAAATCGTCTTGGTGAAAATCAACATAAGAGGTGAATTTTTCACGATAAATCCGAAACCCAATGATCAAATCAGCAATCATCTGGCTTTGGTCATGTTGCCGTACTCTTGACGCCAGACACCATGGCAAAAACTCGGGGTAAGCCTTAACATCTGACACTAAATGATACAGATTCTCTGGTAGATGCGGAACCAGTCTTTCTTCTGAATGTTTAGTCATTATGTGACCTTGGCGGTCAATCGACGTTGCCGTTCAGCTTGCAATGCAGCAAAATCAGCATCAGCATGATAAGATGATCGCGTTAATGGGGTTGCTGAAATCAACAGAAATCCTTTTGCTTTGCCATGGCTTGATAGACTAGCAAACTCATCCGGTGTCCAGAAACGGTCAATCGGGTAATGCTTTGGTGTGGGCTGAAGATACTGACCAATTGTCATGAAATCCACTTCTGCACTGCGCATATCATCCATCACTTGAAACACTTCATCTTTGGTCTCTCCCAACCCAACCATGATGCCTGATTTGGTAAAGATTGAGGCGTCTAGCTGTTTTACCTGTGAGAGAAGATGAAGCGAGTGAAAATACCGTGCCCCAGAGCGAACATAAGGATAGAGTCGTGGCACAGTTTCTAAATTGTGATTAAACACATCAGGGCGAGCCGCCACAACCGTTTCAAGGGCACCATCTTTTCTGAGAAAATCTGGGGTTAACACCTCAATGGTCGTTGCTGGTGAGGTTGCTCTAATAGCAGTGATCACCCGGGCAAAGTGATCTGCCCCCCCATCATTGAGATCATCACGATCAACCGAGGTAATCACCACATGGGCAAGGTCAAGCTTTGCCACCGCATCAGCCACCCTTTCTGGTTCATGGGGATCAAGCTGGTCTGGTTTACCTGTGGCCACATTACAAAACGCACACGCACGAGTGCAAACAGATCCAAGGATCATCATTGTTGCGTGTTTTTTCTCCCAACACTCTCCGATGTTTGGGCAGGCGGCTTCTTCGCATACGGTAACCAGATGATGCGCACGAACAATATCACGCGTGTCTTGAAACGCTTTCGATTGAGGTGCCTTTACCCTAAGCCAGTCAGGCCTTTTTGGCTGAGGTTGGTGAAGGTTTTTAGCTTTTTCTGGATGGCGTTCTGCCCCACGCAGAGCCTGACCGCGAAAAATCACCTTATCGTTGTTTTTATCATCCATCATTACGCCTGTCTAAATTGGGTCGGTCATAAAGAAAAGTTCTTTTTATTACCATACGGCTTTTCTAAAAATGAATAACCTGATCAAAAGCGTCGAGAACAGACTCGTGCATTGCCTCTGATAAAGTTGGATGTGGGAACACCGCTTGCATTAATTCTGCTTCTGTCGCTTCACATTGGCGCGCAATCACGTACCCTTGAATAAGTTCCGTGACTTCAGGGCCAATCATATGCGCACCCAAAAGTTCGCCAGTTTTGGCATCAAAAATGGTTTTTATCATGCCGTCATCATCGCCAAGGGCAATAGCTTTACCATTTCCGCGAAACGGAAAACGCCCAACTTTCAGCTCATATCCGGCATCAAGGGCAGCTTGTTCGGTTAGCCCAACACTTGCAATCTGTGGCCGGCAATAGGTACAGCCCGGAATATCGGTGGCTTTCATGGTATGTCCATCACTCTTGCCTGCGATGTGTTCGGCGGCGATCACCCCCTCATGGCTAGCTTTATGGGCAAGCCATGGTGCGCCTGTCATATCACCAATGGCATAAATGCCATTAATATTGGTCTGACCAAATCCATCAGTTACCACATGACCACGATCCAGCTTTACGCCAACCTCTTCCAGACCCAGATCTTCAACATTCGCCATAATCCCAACCGCAAGAATCAAACGCTCAGCCGTCATGTCTGTTTTCTTGCCCGCAATGGTGACACTGGCTTTAACCCCAGATGCGGCGGATTTACTGGTGCTAACATGTTCTAGCTTTGCTGCTTTGTGAATGGTGATGCCTCTGGCGATAAAGGCTTTTTCTGCCATGGCTGAAATCTCATGATCCTCAACTGGCAGGATGCGATCTGCAGCCTCAACCACAGTGACCATAACCCCCATATCCGCATAGAATGATGCAAACTCCATCCCTATTGCGCCTGAGCCGATAATAAATAAGCTTTTAGGCATAGTTTTTGGGGTCATGGCATCACGATAGGTAACAATGTTTTCGCCATCAGGGGTAATTCCCGGCAAATGTCTTGCCCTTGCCCCAGTTGCCAGAATGACTTTACCTGCGCTAATCTGTTCGCTGTTATCAAGGGTGATTTGCCAGTCATCACCTTTCTTTTGGTTTAATTTCGCTGTTGCCGCATAAACAGTGATCTTATTCTTTTTCATCAGATGGTTAATGCCAGCAGATAGCGTTGCCGCAACATCACGCGACCGTTTGATCACTTTCTCATGATCAAAGCTCAACTGACCAATCGTAATTCCAAATTGATCTGCAGTGGCGGCCAGATGATATACTTCAGCCGCACGAAGCAAGGCTTTGGTTGGAATACAGCCCCAGTTTAGGCAAACTCCACCCATATTCTCACGCTCAACCACGGCAACTTTTAACCCTAACTGGCTTGCCCGAATGGCGGCAACATACCCCCCTGGCCCACCGCCAATAACCACCAGATCATATTTTGATTTATCTGACATTGGTGTCTCCTAGATCAGGGCTAACATGGGGTTTTCAACAATGGTCTTGAACTCAGCCATCCATTTCGCGCCAACCGCGCCATCTACTACCCGGTGGTCACATGATAACGTAGCTGTCATCATGGTTGCGGTGGTGATGGCTCCATCTTTTACCACAGGCATTTCACGCCCCGCGCCGATGGCAAGAATTGCCCCATGCGGCGGATTAATCACTGCGGTAAAAGAAGAAATCCCAAACATCCCTAAATTGGAAATGGTAAAACTGCCGCCGCTAAACTCTTCACGTTTAAGTCGGCCATCTTGGGCTTTTTGCACAAGTTCCTTTACCTCACCAGAAACGGCAGTTAGCGATTTCTGATCCGCTTGCCAGACAATCGGGGTTACTAATCCCCCATCAAGCGCCACCGCCACCGCGATATCAGCATGATGCCATTGTCTGATATGATCCCCTTCCCATGAGGAATTAACCTCCGGAACCTTAATCAGGCAGGCGGCCGCACATTTGATCAGCAAATCATTGATCGTGACCTTGGCTTCATCAGGTTGGGCACCATTGATAGACTTTCTTGCCGCTAGCAACGCATTAAGTTCAATATCCATATTCAGATAGAAATGTGGAGCATCCTGCATCGATTGCTGTAAGCGTGAGGCAATCACCTTGCGCGTGGAACTTACTGGGATCAGGGTGGATTGTTCTGATGGGTCAGCAGGAACAGCCCTCAACTTGCTAGTATCAGTCTTCGTCATCCCCGGGCTAGCGTTTTCGACATCATATTTGATAATACGGCCATGTGGGCCTGTGCCTGCCACACTCAAAAGATCTATCCCCTTTTGCTCAGCAATTCTTCTGGCTAATGGGCTGGCAAAGATACGATCCCCTTTATTTTCTTGTTTTTGGGGTGACGCTTGGGGGACTTGTGGAGGGGCGGTTTCCACGTCTTGCTTGTGCAGAGGCTTTGCCGTTAACTGGGTTTCAGATGATTTTTCTTCTGATACTGGTGCTGAATCTGGTGGTGAAACTGCCTCTGTCTTTGCTTGTTTTGTGTCAACAGGCGGTGTTTTGCCTAACGCGCTTTCTTCACCTTCATCAAGAATTTCAGCGATAACGGTTCCCACCGCAACCCCTTCGGTGCCTTCGGCAACAAGAATGCTGCTCATAACCCCATCATCTAGCGCCTCAACCTCCATCAAGGCTTTATCCGTTTCAATTTCGGCAATCACATCACCTGAAGACACGGTATCGCCCTCTTTCACCAGCCATCGGGCTAGTTTTCCCTCGGTCATTGTTGGCGACAAGGCCGGCATATTTATAATCGCCATAGCTTATCCCCTTTCCTTCTGATAGGTCACTTCGAGCGCTGCTTGCACAATTGTATCGACTCGTGGCAGGGCCAGTGCTTCAAGATTAGCGGCATATGGCATAGGCACATCAGCGCCGGCAACACGAAGGGGCGGAGCATCAAGCCAATCAAAAGCCTTTTCCGTGACTTGGGCTGATAATTCAGCCCCTATTCCAGCAAAAGGAAAGCCTTCTTCACAACTGATAAACCGGTTTGTCTTTTTCACTGAGGCCAAAATGGTATCAATATCAAGCGGTCTTAATGACCGCAGATCAATGACTTCTGCGCTAATTCCTTTGGCGGCTAACACTTCAGCAGCCTCAAGGGCTTTACCAACCATGATGGAAAAGGCCGTGATGGTGACATCTGTGCCTTCGCGAACGATATTCGCCTTGCCAATAGGAACAAGCCAATCATCATCATCAGGGACATCAAAACTTTGCCCATAAAGCACTTCGTTTTCGAGAAAAATAACAGGATTAGGGTCACGAATAGCAGCTTTAAGCAACCCTTTCGCATCTGCCGCTGACCATGGCGCCACAACCTTTAACCCTGGGCAATGGGCATACCAACTGGCAAAACATTGCGAATGCTGAGCGGCAACCCTTGCCGCCGCCCCATTCGGACCACGAAATACAATCGGACACCCCATCTGACCACCCGACATATAAAGCGTCTTAGCAGCAGAATTAATAATTTGATCAATGGCTTGCATGGCAAAATTAAAGGTCATAAACTCAATAATCGGGCGCAATTCGCCAAAGGCGGCACCAACCCCTAGTCCAGCAAACCCCATTTCAGTAATCGGGGTATCGACAACACGCCGCGCCCCAAACTCATCCAACAATCCTTGCGAGACTTTATAGGCACCTTGATATTCGCCGACCTCTTCCCCCATGAGAAAGACACTCTCATCACGGCGCATTTCTTCTGCCATAGCATCGCGCAACGCTTCTCTAACCGTAAGTGGGCTTAACGCACCTGAATATGAACTTGAGACAAACGTTTCAGCAGGTTTCGAAGCAGGAGCAGAGGGTTGTGGTGTAGGGCTTGGCGTTTCTGATTCTGATTTTTGATCATCATCAGGTGTTGATACAACTTCTTCCCCTGTATCAAGAACCGCAATAGTCGAGCCAACGGCAATCTTGTCTTCGCCTTCATCCACCTCAAGGGCAGTAATTTTACCATCATCAAGGGCTTCGACTTCCATCATCGCTTTATCAGTTTCGATTTCTGCAATAACATCACCCGAACGCACATCATCACCAACTTTAACAAACCATTTGGCTAGTTTCCCCTCGGTCATAGTCGGCGACAAGGCAGGCATAGTAATCGTGACGCTCATGATACGCCCCCTTCAAGGATCACATCTGTCCATAATTCAGCTTCATCAGGTTCTGGGCTTTCCAATGCAAAATCCGAAGCCTTGCTGACAATGGCCTTAACTTTGGTATCCAATGATTTGATCTTATCGTTTTCAACGCCATCATTGATTAAAATTTCGCGCAACGCATCAATCGGGTCACGCTGTTTGCGCATGGCATCGACTTCTTCTCGCGTCCGATATTTCGCAGGATCAGACATAGAATGTCCACGATAACGATAGGTCTGCATTTCCAGAATAAACGGGCCTTTGCCATCACGGCAATAGGCCATAGCCTCTGCTCCGGCCTCTCGAACAGCAAGAACATTCATGCCATCAACCTGCATTCCCGGTATCCCATAAGCTTTGCCCCGATCGGCTAGGTCTCGCCCTGCGGCGGCACGGGAAACCGAAGTGCCCATTCCGTATTGGTTGTTTTCAATAATAAAGACGACGGGCAGTTTCCAAAGCGCTGCCATATTGAAACTCTCATAGACTTGCCCTTGGTTAATCGCCCCATCACC
>Ga0181565_10001026_pt1 | contig 21272 bp, 25 predicted proteins | sample 101ome_16_FD_129661 | JGI IMG/M metagenome (GOLD analysis project Ga0181565, IMG submission 129661) | Coastal salt marsh microbial communities from the Groves Creek Marsh, Skidaway Island, Georgia - 101401AT metaG (megahit assembly) | ecosystem: Environmental > Aquatic > Marine > Intertidal... | reverse complement strand
GGCCAGCTCAACTGCAGTACCCAGCGACATCAGGGTCTGCATATCATCGGCAGCATCGTCAATGTGCGAGAGCATATAATCGGTCACTGTCTTGACCGCCAGGTCACTGGCAATTTCACCACTACGATGCCCGCCCATGCCATCAGCCAGAACCGCCAGACCTTTATCGGCAGTTACCAGATAAGCATCCTGATTTTTATCGCGCACACGTCCGGTATCGGAGCAGCCGGCAAAATGCAATTGCATGCTCATCGGTCGTTACTTTTCCGCCGCCATCTGATCAAGTGCTTTTGAGAGTTTATCAGCAGGCACATAACCGGGCACAACTTCACCATCTTCAAGAACCAGCGCAGGCGTGCCTGAAACACCTAGCAAAGAACCGAGGTTATAGTGTGCCTCGACCGGATTGGCACAGCCGGGATCAACGACCAAATCCTTGCCGGCTTTCGCATCATCCATAGCCGCATGACGATCTTTTGAACACCAGACCTGGGCAGCTTTTTTATACGACTCGGAACCTATACCGGCGCGCGGATAAAACAGGTAGCTGATTTCGATACCGGCTGCATTATAAGCCGCCATCTCTCTATGTAATTTACGACAGAAACCGCAGTCGATATCCGTAAAGACATACACTTTATGTTTTACAGCGGTGCCTTCAGGTGGCGAAAACACCAGCAATGAATCTTTACTGACTGCATTAATCGCATTCGCCTTGGCTTGCTTAAGGCGTGGTTCAGTAATGTTCTTGCGTGTCTGCAAATCAAACAAACTACCTTGCACCAGATAATTGCCATCCTCCGACACATAAATCAGGCGCGGACCAAGCATCACCTCATAAAGCCCCGGAACAGGTGTTGCCGCCACGCTGTCGGGCACCACACCCGGCATCAAGGATGACAGTCCGGCAGTGACTTTATCGGCAATTGCCTTACTGACATCGGCAGATGCAACCGCAGACAGGGTCAATAACAAAACTGATAAAACGGTTTTTAATGAGAATTTCTTCATACTAATGTCCATAACTGAATTAATGCTGCGCAAGCCTATCATATTCATGAAATCAGGCACGCGGATGATGTTGCGAATGCAAACTTTTCAATCGTTCTCTGGCAACATGGGTGTAAATTTGTGTGGTTGATAAATCACTGTGCCCCAATAGCATCTGCACCACACGCAGATCCGCCCCGTGATTGACTAAATGGGTGGCGAATGCATGTCTGACCGTATGAGGCGATAAATGTTTCTGTATGCCCGCCTGTTGTGCGTGTTTTTTTATGCGATACCAGAAAGCCTGTCGAGTCATTGCGCCACCACGACGGGTAACAAATAAAGCATCGGCAGGTTTGCCATGTAACAGTTCCGGTCTTGCTGAACGCATGAAGTCCTGCAGCCATTGCTGCGCTTCGTCGCCTAACGGCACCAACCGTTCCTTGCCGCCTTTTCCGGTTACGCGGATGACGCCCTGCGTCAGACTGACTTGTTCGGGCCTGAGCGTCACCAGCTCGGAAACCCGCAACCCTGTCGCATAAAGCAATTCCAGCATAGCGCGGTCACGCAAGCCTTCCGGCTGATCATTAGCCGGCGCCTGCAGCAATCTGATCACTTCATCTTCTGTCAGTGATTTTGGCAAAGGCCTGCCAAGCTTCGGCGATTCCAGTTGAACACTCGGATCAGCATTGATCATGCCCTCGCGCAGGGCAAATTGATAAAACTGTCGCAGACAGGATAAAACCCGCGCGCTGGAACGCGCTTTACGGCCCGTTTCGACCAGATGAGCCAGATAACTCAATAAATCGGCTTTTCCAGCTTTTAACACCGATGCACTTTTGTGTTGTTGATACCAGTCCTGAAACTTACGCATATCGGTGCGATAGGCTTGCAGGGAATTATCTGCCAGTCCACGTTCCATCCATAGCATATCGATAAACTGTTCGATGACCGCTTCAGTGTTGTCGGCTTTCATGCGCTAACAGGCACTGTTTGATTTTCGGTAATGCCCCTTCGGTTTCACCGGCATAACCCCCTAAACCGTTGGCGGCAACTACCCGGTGACAGGGAATAATCAATGCTACCGGGTTTTCGCGCAAGGCGTTACCGACTGCCTGCGCACTGCTGTTAATCTCTCTGGCCAGTTGACCGTAAGTCATCGTTTGTCCGGGCAGAATTTTTTCCAGCGCGGTCCAGACCCGCTGTTGAAAATCGCTGCCCGATGTCATTACCGGCAAATCAATGCGATTACGACCATCGTTGAAATAGGCATCGAGTTGTTTGCGGGTCTCGTTATAGAGTTCACATGGTCCTGCCGGCAAACTATCATGCTGTTGCTCGTCTGTCAGCGGCGTTAAGGTGGCTGATAAAATAAAATAACAGTTGCCCTCCACGCGCAAAACGCCACATGGCGTAGCCAGGGAAAATGCCCAGGGTGCGAATTTCATAAATACTTGTTCCTGAATATAGTGACGCAACATTCGCAGAATCTTTTACACAGTACAAGGCGTAATCCCGCCGGCAAACAGTTATTCACAATATCTGTGGATAACTCTGTGTAAAAGGTGCAAAAAAAGAGTCCGGTCAGGTCTACTATCAGTCTACTGACTAAATTGTAGTTTTTTTATACAATTACAATAAATTATTTAAAAATCAATATATTATATGCTATTTTTAAATTCAATTAGTCGATACTTTCGCTAAAACAGATTTTTGAAGCGCTTCATAGCAAGGCTGTGAAAAACAATTCATAAAAAACCTTATCATTCGCTTAAACTCAACATAACATAGTCTCTATGAATCCTGACTTCTGGAAAAATCGCCCGCTTGAGCATCTCGATCGCAACGAGTGGGAAGCCCTGTGCGATGGCTGTGGCAAATGTTGCCTGCACAAAATCGAAGACATCGATACCGCCAAAATCTATTACTCATCAATCAGTTGCCGCTATCTGAATACCGATACCTGTCGCTGCACCGACTATAAACATCGTGCCAAACTGGTTAAAGACTGCGTTACGCTAAGCAAAAATAATCTTGATCAGGCTTACTGGCTGCCATCAACCTGCGCCTATAAACGTCTGGCTAATGGCAAAGACCTGCCCGACTGGCATCCCTTGGTGACCGGCAACAAAGACAGCACCTTTACCTCGGGAAACAGCATTGCCGGACGGGCACGTAGTGAAACCTATGGCGATGACCCTGAAGACTTTCTGATTGACTGGATTACAGCTGATGACTGAAGTATCAACGCTACTGGAATTCCTCGAATCGACCGGTGCCAAAGTTAAAATCTTTGATATCGGCCGTCGTCTCAGCAACATCAGTCGCAATGATTTTTTAAAAATTGAAAAACAGCACCTGCCTTACCCCTACCCGCTACAACAGCAGGCATGGTTTGGCATGAGCATGCTCGACCCGCAAGTCAGCCATGAGCCGGTCATCTGGTTTTTACACTTTCCGCTGGATGAAACCGGCAAACTGCAATTAGCCAGCCGCGATTACTTCATGCATAGACTATTTGAAGCCGGCGTTGCCAGACAAACCGATAATCCGGAACTCTCAACCGACGCGTTGAAAGATAATCCGCATGTCTTCAAACCCCGTGATGACAAGATGGCTGCTTTTCATGCCCGCCTCGCGGTTAAATTAAAACGCCCGCCTTCACGCTTTTATGCACACAGCCGTGAATATTTCAGTGGTCAACAGGGTTGGGATCAATGGCAATTTATCGGCTTTCAAGGCATCGCCGATATGGTTGAAAGAATTGCTGACGACGACAATCATCAACTGTTGCTCAATGCCATGCCGTTTATCCCGGCTTCGCCTTTGCAGGCTGTCTGCCAGTGTCTGGAAAATATCCCTGTCAGTGAAAAACTGGCGGGTGTCATAAATCAGCGCCTTGATCATGAACTCAATCAAGCCAATATCGACACCGCCAACATCGTGCATCTGCTAAGAGCCCTGGCCATCAGTCCGTCGCTGACCCATCGCCAATCTGCCTTCCGGAAAGTCATGCATTCGCCCATAGCGGCTCATACAGATCTGCTTGCCGCGATCAGCGCCCGTTGTTGGGAATGGTTATACAACGACGATAGTATGCCGGTTTTCCTGAACCATGCAGCGCATCTGCCGGTGAATGAATTCAATGCCTTGATGTCAGACCTGATGTTTATGCCGGGTTTGCGTGAGCTGATTTTGAAACATATCCGCTCCCCACAAAGAACTGATGCTTTAGCCACTGCCTTTCAAAAAATGCTAAGAGGAATACAGTCTTGAAAATAACAGTCAAATGGCTTTTCAGCCTACTGCTGATACTGAATCTGACTGCCTGTCTGGCACCTAAAACTCAAAGCGTGCGGGTTAACCAGCAGGCTGTCGAGTCAGAACGCAGCAAACAGCAAAAAATGGCACTGACTCATCTGCAGCAATTAAATCGTCGTCTTGCCGATACGGCCTGGCCATTATCGAGCGCTGCCCTGACCTTTTGTGAAGATAATAAAACCAGCGCTCTTGGCATACTGACTGCCAGTGAATTCAGCTACAGCGAAGCTTTCCGCAAAACCGCCCGCGAACTGTTTGCATTGGATTCCAGTCTACAGATCATGCATATCACTGCCGGCTCTCCTGCCGATAAAGCCGGTCTTAAAGAAGGCGACATCATTGTTTCGGTTAACGGCACAAGACTACCTAAAGACAAACAGGCCAAGGCAACCTTAGATAAAATACTGGCAAAAACCCCCGGTAACAAAATCCATTTACAGATCAAACGCGATGCCGGCAATCTGAACCTGTCAGTCATGCCGGAAATACAGTGCAACTATCCGATCCTGCTGTCCGAAAGCGATGCGGTTAATGCCTTTGCAGACGGTGAAAAAGTCGTCATTACCAAAGGCATGATGAAGTTTGCAAATACCAGTCAGGAACTGTCACTGGTGATTTCACATGAAATCGCGCATAACGTGATGTCTCACATCACGGCCAAAACCGTCAATTCTCTAGGCGGTACGTTGCTGGATATTGTTGCTTCTGCAGCAATGGGGGTCAGTACCCAGGGCATGTTCGGCAAACTCGGCGCACAGATGTACTCGCAGGAGTTTGAGAGCGAGGCGGATTATGTTGGTCTGTATATCATGGCCAGAGCCGGTCTTGATATTACGGGTGCTGAAATGTTCTGGCGTCGTATGGCTGTAGAACACCCCTCATCGATTAACAGCAATCATACTTCCACCCATCCGGCGACTGCGGAACGTTTCATTTCCATTGAAACCACTATCGAGCAGATCGAATCCAAACAGCAAAATGGTGATGAATTATTGCCCAATATGAAATAAACCCTGATTAAAAGTGTGAAGTCCGCTCAAGCAGCAGTTAGAATTCAACTGTTATAAACAACTTATTGCTCTGAGTATGAAAAAAGCGCCGGAACTCCTCTCGCCCGCGGGCACAATTAGAAACATGCGTTATGCCTATGCCTACGGCGCCGATGCCGTCTATGCCGGTATGCCGCGCTATAGTCTCAGAGTCCGCAATAACGATTTTCTGGAAGACAATCTGCAAATCGGCATTAACGAAGCCCATGCGCTTGGCAAACAGTTCTTTGTTGCAACGAATGCCATGCCGCATGGCGCCAAAATAAAAACCTTCCTGAAAGATATTGAACCGGTGATTGCCATGGGGCCGGATGCGCTGATTATGGCTGACCCCGGCCTGATTATGATGGTACGTGAAAACTGGCCTGAGATGCCGATTCACCTGTCGGTTCAGGCTAATACCGTGAATGCCGCAGGCGTCAAATTCTGGCAGTCCATTGGACTGAGCCGGGTAATTCTTTCCCGTGAACTATCGCTGCAGGAAGTCGAGGAAATTCGCCAGGCCTGTCCTGATATGGAGTTGGAAGTATTTGTCCATGGCGCTCTTTGTATCGCCTATTCAGGTCGTTGTCTGTTATCGGGTTACTTTAATCATCGCGATGCCAACCAGGGTACCTGTACCAATGCCTGTCGCTGGGAATACAAGATCTCCAAACAGGAATTTGATCAGGTAGCCTCTGTTGCTGTCGGCGATATCAAACGCCACCCGGCCGCTGACGAAGTTTATTATCTGGAGGAAAGCAATCGCTCCGGGGAATATATGCCGGTGTTTGAAGATGAACATGGCACATACATCATGAACTCTCGCGACCTGCGTGCCGTTGAACATGTACATCAGCTGGTCAAAATTGGCGTCGACTGTCTGAAAATTGAAGGCCGCACCAAATCACATTACTACACGGCAAGAACCACACAGGTTTATCGCAAGGCCATTGATGATGCGATGGCAGGACGTCCTTTCAATCCCGAGTTAATGACTGAACTGGAAAGTCTCGCCAGCCGTGGTTATACCGATGGTTTTTTCCAGCGCCATGAAAGTCAGGAATTGCAAAATTACCGGGAAAATTCGTCAAAAAGCGCACATTCCCAATTTGTCGGCGAAGTCGTTGCCCATGATGAATCTACCGGTCTGACCGAAATCGATGTAAAAAACCGTTTTGCTGTCGGAGATGAACTGGAAATCGTGACACCTGCCGGCAATCAGCGTTTTAAACTGGATGCTTTGCAGTCAGTTGATGGCGACCGGCTGGAGGTCGCGCCCGGTAGCGGCTGGCATGTGCAGCTTAAACTTCCGGTAACACCTGGCAGCAAGGATTTACTGACCCGAATTATTGCCCGCTAGGCCTTATCGCGAAAGTATTCTTCGGTCAGTTTAAAGACTATTGGACTTAACATCAGCAGGGCAATCAGATTCGGAATCGCCATGAGTCCGTTTAACGTGTCGGCAAGCAACCAGACGAATTCGAGTTTCAGCGTTGCCCCTAACGGAATAAATAACACCCACAGCAGCCGGTATGGCTTGATGACTTTGACGCCAAATAAAAACTCGGCGCATTTTTCACCATAAAAACTCCACCCCAGCATCGACGTAAAAGCAAAGATCATCAAACCGAAACTGACAATAAAGCTACCAAACCCGGGCAACAAAGCTTCATAAGCGGCGAGCGACAGACTGGCACCGTTAGCACCGGTTTGCCACTCGCCGGAAATCACAATGACCAGCGCGGTAATCGTGCAGATCACCAGCGTATCAATAAAGGTACCTAACATTGCAATCGTACCCTGACGCACCGGATTATTGGTTTTGGCTGCCGCATGGGCAATCGGCGCCGAGCCGAGACCGGCTTCATTGGAAAATACCCCGCGAGCCACACCAAAACGAATTGCCGCCCAGACTGCAGCACCGGCAAATCCACCCGTTGCTGCGACCGGATTGAATGCACTGTAAACAATCGTTACCAATGCATCCGGCACCGAGGAAATATTCATCAGCACCACGATCAAACCGCCCGCCACATAGAAAATCGCCATAAACGGCACCAGTTTACCGGCAACTTTGGCGATACGTTCAATACCACCGAGCAAAACCATGGCTACCAGTATTGCCATGATGACACCGGTAATATTCACATCAATACCCAGATAACTGTTCATCACATCCGCTACTGAACTGGCCTGCACCATGTTACCGATACCAAAACCGGCAAGACTGCCAAATACAGCAAATGCCACACCCAGCCATTTCCAGTTAGCGCCAAGACCGTTTTTGATGTAATACATCGGGCCACCAACATAATGCCCCTCTTCATCAACTTCACGGTACTTCACCGCCAGAAAGGCTTCGGCATATTTGGTGGCCATGCCAACCAGCGCAGTACACCACATCCAGAACACCGCACCCGGACCACCTAACGCAATGGCCGTTGCCACGCCGGCAATATTGCCGGTACCGACTGTCGCTGACAGCGACGTCATCAACGCGTTAAACGGCGAAATATCTCCTGCATCCGAGGATTTACGGCCTATCCATAACTGCCTGAAGCCATAGACCAGCTTGCGCAGCGGGATTAAATTCAATCCCGACATCAGAATAACGCCGGTACCGAGTATCAGGGCCAGCATATAAGGCCCCCATACCAGACTGTTGAGGTTATCTACCCAGCTTGTAATCGATTCCAATAGTTTATTCCCTGTCACTTAATGTGTGCAGGTCTCCCCCTCAGCATGAACATGACCATGTTCAAGTTCTTCTTTACAGGCATAACGAACGGCTGCAATTTCCACTTCAAAAACCAGCGTCATACCGGCTAACGGATGATTACCGTCGACAATCACCGTATCCTCATCAACAGCGGTGACAGTAATCAGCATCGGTGCACCGTCATCCATCTGTGTCTGAAACTGCATACCCGGCTCAATTTCATCGACTCCCGGAAATTGATCACGTGAAACCTCATCAACCAGTGACACTTCATACTCACCATAGGCATCAACCGGAGGAATGACAACATTTAACTGGTCACCAATCTTTTTGCCTTCCAACGCTTTTTCGAGACCCGGAATAATGTCATTCGAACCATGCAGATATTCTAATGGCGCACCTTTTTCGGATTGATCGAGTACGTCACCCTGCTCGTTACGCAGAATAAAATTAACACTGATCACACGACCTTGTTTAACAGTTACAGGCTTTTTGGACATAAATTTTCGCTTAATCTAATGGCTTGACAGCCTCAATACTGGCAGAAATAACCAGATCTTCTATTTTTCTACCCGGCGCCCATTCTTTGATGAAAGCTGCCGATTCTTCTTTAGGCTCGATAGTTATCGCGGTAAATCCGGCATTATGCATGAAAGTTTCCAGTTCATGAATCATACTGGCACCGGAAACACAGGCAGAATAAAGTTCCAGGTCGTTTTTCACCGCTTCGGGTAGTTCGCAACTGGCAACCACATCGGATATCGCCAGACGGCCACCGGGTTTTAAAATGCGGTAGGCTTCATGAAAGACCTGCTGTTTGTCAGGCGACAGATTAATCACACAGTTGGACATGATCACATCTGCTGTATCGTTGGCAACCGGCAAAAACTCAATTTCACCGAGTCGAAATTCAACATTGCCATAGCCACCCTCAAGCGCATTGTTACGCGCCTTGGAAAGCATCGCCGGGGTCATGTCTACACCGATGACACGGCCGTTCTCACCGACCTGTCGGGCCGCCAGAAAACAGTCAAATCCGCCACCACTACCCAGGTCAACAACCGTCTCACCCGGTTGCAGGGCTGCAATCACTGACGGATTACCGCAGCCCAGCCCCATATCAGCACCACCGGGAACAGCCAGCAGATCAGCTTCGGAGTAACCCAGCTTGATCGAAAAACCGGCCAGATCGGGAGCAGTGCCGCAACAACTTGTCGGCACACCGCAACCACAACCGATATCGTCGGCTTCAGCGACTTTGGCATAGGCATCACGCACACTGTTGTGAATGTTATCAAGTTCCTGCTGACTCATTTATACTGTCCGAAATCTGAAAAAATATGCAGAAGTATACAGGACATGAATGACCTGCACGATCTAGCCATCTTAATAAAATCACAAATTCCGATAGTGATCATTGAAACACGCGAAGAAAAACGCCTGCTTCAACTATTAACTCAGCTTGCCATCAAAACCACCCAGCCATTATTTGCCTGGTCAGTGACCGATGGACTAGGCAGGGCTGATTATGACAGAGGCAAAATGACCGGCACGATCGATCCACAGGATGTATTAAGACATATACGCTCAACACCACAAACTGGCATGTATGTGCTATTGGATTTCCATCCTTATCTGTCAGAACCTATGCACGTGCGATTATTAAAAGAGATCGCCATGCGTCACGAAGAGACGCCGAGAAACATCATCCTGGTCAGTCACGCCTTGGATACCCCGGCGGAACTGACTCATCTTAGCGCGCATTTTCAAATGAGCCTGCCTGACAGCAATATGATTAACAATATGATTCGTGAAGAGGCCGCCTACTGGAAAAAGCAACATCCGGGGCGCTCGATCCGCGCAGACCGGCAAGCACTTAATCTGATATCAACGCATTTGCAGGGTTTGACCGCCAGACAAGCCCGATCCATCATCCGCAATGCCATTAATGACGACGGCGCTATTACCGAGGCAGACTTACCGGCCGTGATTGCTGCCAAAAACCAGTTGATGAACCGCGACAATCTGATCAGTTTTGAATATCAGGTTGCCAGATTCAGTGAAGTCGCCGGTCTTCACAATCTCAAAAAATGGGTCGAAAAACGCAAATCAGCTTTCAGCAGCCACAATACAAAGGACTTTCCCAAAGGTATTTTATTACTCGGCATTCAAGGCGGTGGTAAAAGCCTGGCCGCCAAAGCGGTGGCCGCGTTTTTTGATGTGGCGTTGCTAAGGCTCGATTTTGCAATGCTTTACAACAAATTTATTGGAGAGTCGGAAAAAAACCTGCGCACGGCACTGCAAACAGCAGAAATGATGTCCCCCTGTGTTTTATGGATTGACGAAATTGAAAAAAGTCTTTCACAGGGTAGTAATGATGACGGCGTATCGCGTCGTATTTTAGGCACACTGTTGACCTGGATGGCTGAAAACAAAGGCCGGGTATTTATCGTTGCCACTTCTAATGATATCGAACAACTACCGCCGGAATTAATGCGCAAAGGCCGGATTGATGAAATCTTTTTTGTTGACCTGCCTGATGAAGAGGTACGCCGCGAAATCTTTCGTATTCATCTTGAAAAACGCCATTTTTCAGCCGCCGACTTTGATCTTGATAGCCTGGCAAATCTAAGTCATGGCTTTAGCGGCGCCGAAATTGAACAGGTAGTCGTGTCTGCCACCTACAGTGATGTCGCCGACAAAAACACTATCAGCACACAAACCCTGATAAATGAAATTGAAAGCACCCGCCCGCTATCTGTCATAATGGCAGAACAAATTGATTATCTGCGTGAATGGGCCAAAGACCGCACTGTTCCCGCCTGAGTAAAAGCTGTATTAACAATGAACTCACAAGCGACTAACACTATCGGGAAACTCCACCAGATTCAGGATATGCTCATCGGTCTGGTAGAAAACCTCAACGAACAACAGTTCAAAACCCATTATGTAGCAGACATGGGCAGTCCAGGCTGGTATCTCGGGCAGGCAGTCTATCTGGAAACTTATCTGATTCGTGAAGTTATGCAACATGATGCAGACATGACTGCTCGAGTGCGGCATTTTTTTGATATCGGCATTGAACCTGATGCGGCTATCTCGGATCAGCTACCGCCCAAAGAACATTTGCTTAACTGGGCGCTGGAATTGCAGGAAGACAACCTGACCCGTCTTGCCAATCCCTCAATATTTGGCAACAACCCGAAACTCGATCCCGACTGGCTGGCGACCTACCTGCTGCAACGCCATGCGATCAGCTATGAAAATATGCTGATTCTGCTGCAAGGCAAAGCGATTGCCGAAGACAACGGCATGCACATGGTCACCATGGAATTGCTTGCCGAAACCGACAGCATAGAATCGGTTTTAATTAGTCAGGGGCATTACCGAATTGGCGCCCGTGACGAAGAAATCACTTTTGATATCGAAAAACCGGCTCAAATGGTTGAACTTGCCAATTTCCGTATCGCCACCAAACCCGTCAGCAATGCCAATTATCTGGCTTTTATGAATGATGGCGGTTACGAAAATCCGGCGTTCTGGACTAAACAGGGCTGGCAATGGCGACAGGCCTTTAACATCAGTCATCCCTGGCACTGGAAAAAGAACCCGAATGGCCGCTGGTATGAAATCAATATTCTCGGTGCGGCAGATTTACCGCCTGATGAACCGGTGATGGGCATCAGCCAGTATGAAGCGAGTGCTTTTAGCCAATGGTTAGCCAAACATCATGAAAAATTTCAGGGCGCCGTGCTACAGCACGAATATCAGTGGGAAACGGCTGCCCGTCAGGGAGCTTTGCAAATGACCGGCAGAGCCAGAGAATGGTGCTCCAATGATTTTGACCTTTATCCCGGTTATCAGCAACCGGACGATATAACCATCAGTTTGAATAATAATAAGAATGGCAAAGTCATTAAAGGCCTGAGTCTGCATTCACAACCTTCGATACGCCGCATGAGCCTGCGTAAAGCAGCAGATGCCGGCAATCAACATCTGCTAACCGGCGTCCGCCTGGTATTTCCGCCGGGCAAACCCTTTTGGGAGCAATAAAAAACCACCATGGATAATTCCATGATGGTTTATTGTGCTTAAAGCCGGTTTAATTCAGAAATCTCCGATCAAGCTGCCGCAGTGATTTTTTGCAGGTTCGCTGTCTGCACAATCATCTCAAAACACATCAGCGCTTTGGAAAAGTGCACATCACAGCAAAAACGTTCTTCGTCGTTAAGCTCAACATCACAACGACTGACGGTGACGGGCAGACTCTCAATTTCTACACCATCATGTTTTACCGACAGGATCAGCGAGAGTGTTTCAGATAGATCCAGATTACTGAAAAGCTTGGCAGAATCCGCAGATAAATCCGTACAGACACAATAGTCGGTTAATTGATGACCATGATGATCATGAAGTGAAAATTCAAAATTCGGCTGATTGCCAAATTGCACAAACGCATGAGTCTGAGCAGATAACCTGTCCATCTCTATCCCCCTTTATCCCCTGTAAGTTTATTTAGTTTTTGTCATCTCATTGAGGATGACTTTTTTATTGTTGTTATTGGATGCGGAATATACCACAACATATAGCCGGCGCTTACATTTTAATGAAAAAATTCAACCTTTCGGCTTATCTGAATCAACAACTTCCAGTGGATCTGCGACATACGCAGGACCTTTCATGATATATACGACAAATGCGCCAACTGCTACAGTGAATATAGCTGTCCATGCAGTAATTAAAAATGCAATTCCCAGAATATTAATCATATCGAGATGTTTATAAACATCCTGCTGACTACCATCCGGTGGTAATAAATGACCAACGGCAACAAAAATCCCGATGATCAGCGTGCTCCAGAAAAAAGCCCGCGGGATCAGTTTAAGAATTTTCACTTCCTTACCGTAAGGCGTTCTTCTGTAACCGGGTAATTTTTTTAAAATAGCCATTTCGATACCAGATTTTTTAGCAATAACATCTTTATACCCATTAAAATGAGTATAAAACAATGATATCCATCAGTTTAATAATGCCCTGCCTCACGGCAGAGCCTTATTTAACGGAATCAGGATTCAATACTGATCAGTTCTATTTCAAATATCAGTGTTTCATTCGGCCCGATACTACTACCAGCACCACTTTCACCATAGCCCAGATCTGAAGGAACAAAAACCTTCCATTTATCACCGACTTTCATGCGGGTAATAGCTTCACGGAATCCCGGAATCACCTGCCCCAAGCCAAAAACAGCCGGATCACCACGCTCAACAGAACTGTCAAATACCTTGCCATCGGTCAAAGTGCCGTGATAATGAACTTTGACCCGGTCTGATGCCTTCGGAGAAGCACCATTGCCGCTGGCAATAACCTGGTATTGCAAACCATTTTCCAGAACTACGATACCGGACTGCTTTTTGTTGTTTTCCAGAAATGTCTGTCCCTGCTGCTTTTTCAATTCGGCCGCCTGTTTAGCCTGCTGTTCCAGTTGCTGACGCTGATTATCAATAGCCGCTTTCATGGTCTCGATATCCAGTTGCAGTTGCTTATTGTTAATCACATCATCAATGCCGGCCGCTAAAGCCGCTGCATCTATTTCAGTAATGCCTTGTGAAGACAACAGACTCGCGAGGTTAACCCCCATTGCGTATGAAAACTGCTGCTCATCGCTTTTAAGCTCAACAGCAAAGGATAACGAGGAAGCCGTCAGTAGAACTGCAGCAGAGGTCAGAGTGCGAACAAATTTCATTTTTTCTCCATTTGAGATATCAAAACTGTGGTGAAGATCACATTTTCAGCATCTGCAGAGGAAGCAACTTCACCAAAAAACTTCAATTACAGACATTTTCAACGATAATAGTTTCAGTAGCGATAGATTTTCGCAGATTAATTATCTGGAGTTCAGCATGATTGACAGTATCAGCAGTATTTCTCTGGCAGGATATCAAAATGCCAGCAACGCCATGCAAAAAAACGCCAGCGATATTGCCAAAGCCGGAACCGAAGCCGGTAAAGAGGTCAACCTCGCCTCATCCCTGGTTGAACTCAAACAGAATCAGCAAGTTGCCGAAGCCAATCTGAAAGTACTCAAAGCCGAAGGCGACATCCTCGGCACCATTCTCGATATTAAAACTTAAGCAAGCTCTGAAGTATTCTGAGATTCCTTAATCAAACAACATCGATAAGTCCACTGCATCGATATTTTTTGTCAACGCACCGATGGAAATATCATCAACCCCGGTTTGCGCAATTGCTAATACCGTTTGCAGACAAACATTGCCAGAGGCTTCCAGCCGCGCCCGCCCCTGATTGACTGCTACTGCCTGACGCAACTGATCCAGAGTAAAATTATCCAGTAACAGACGTTTAGCACCGGCGTCCAGTGCCTGCTGCATTTCGTCCAGCGACTCGACTTCAATCTCGATTTCAACGTCACCAGCGTGTAATTGTTGAGCCTGCTGTAAGGCCGCTGCTATAGAACCGGCGGCGTTGATATGATTTTCCTTGATCAAAATTGCATCATACAAACCGATACGATGATTCACACCACCACCACAGGTCACCGCATATTTTTGCGCTAATCTCAAGCCCGGAATGGTCTTGCGGGTATCGAGAATATGACAGCCGGTACCGGCCACCTGCTCAACATAAGCACGGGTTTGTGTTGCCACCGCCGATAAAGTCTGCAGAAAATTCAACGCAGTACGTTCTGCCGCCAATACCGTACGCGCCGGCCCCGTTAGCCGAAACAGAATGCTCCCGGCATTGACCTGATCACCGTCTGCACAACAAAATTCACAGCTTATGCCGGCATCCACCTGCCTGAAAACTTCAGAAACCCAGGGCAAACCGGCAATTGTGGCAGTCTGACGACTGATCACCCTCGCGGAAACCTGTTTATCCGCCGGCACCAGTGCCGCCGTCAGATCACCCGAGGCAATATCTTCGGCCAGCGCCAGTTCAACCTGCGCTTTTATTTGCGATGCAGACGGCAAAGCCATGCTTATTTAATTCCTAAAAGCTCGACTTCAAAAACCAGAGTCGCATTAGGTGGAATCACACCACCGGCACCATGCGCGCCATAACCCAACTGAGGTGGAATAGTCAGTTTGCGGGTACCACCAATTTTCATACCCTGCACTCCTTCATCCCAGCCACGGATCACATGACCGGCACCTAAAGGAAAATCAAATGGCATATTACGATCTTTGCTTGAATCAAATTTGCTACCGTCTGTAAGCCAGCCGGTGTAATGCACGGTTACATGCTGACCTGCTGCGGCTACATCACCATCACCTTCAACAAGGTCTTCATATTTCAGACCGGAGTCTGTCATTTTTTCTGTCATTGGATTCTCCATTGTAAAGCGAAGTAACATTGTACCTCAGCCTGTCGAGCTTGTACGCATCAGCAATTTTTTTTGACATAAGGCAACTAAAAGCGGCTTTTCAACGCCTGCTTATTGAACCCCTGATGGTCTCAAGTAAACTTGCCGGATCGATTTTACGGACCTTTGTCTTGCAAAAACTTATCAAACATATCCTCGGCAACATCAAAGACAGTCTGCGTGACCTGTTACCTATCTTTGTCGTCATTGCCGTGTTTCAACTGTTGATACTGCAACAGCCCATCCCCAACATCGGTGATCTGCTATTTGGTTTTGTCATGGTGGTCATCGGCCTTGCTCTATTTATATATGGACTGGAAATCGGCCTTTTCCCAATCGGCGAGAGCATGGCGCATGAATTTGCGCGCAAAGGATCGCTGTTCTGGTTACTGACATTTGCGTTTGCATTGGGCTTTGGCACCACGGTCGCCGAACCGGCGCTGATTGCTGTCGCTAATGAAGCAGCCCAGGTCGCTATCAATGGCGGCATGATCGAAAACAGCGATGCCGCCAGGCTGGAATATGCCTCCGGTCTTCGTTTTACTGTCGCGTTGTCTGTCGGCTTTGCCATACTTGTCGGTGTGATTCGTATCATTAAAGGCTGGCCGGTGCAGTATCTGATCATTGGTGGTTATGCTGGCGTAGTCGTACTGACCTGGTTTGCGCCGGCAGAAATCATCGGTATTGCTTACGATTCAGGCGGCGTTACCACCTCAACCATCACAGTACCACTGGTCACGGCTTTAGGTGTCGGCCTGGCTTCAAGCCTGAAAGGCCGCAATCCGATGATAGACGGCTTTGGCCTGATTGCTTTCGCGTCTTTATCACCGATGATGTTCGTCATGGTTTACGGGATGATTGTGACATGACCGAACTGATGAAATTTATCGACACACTGATTCTGACCATTCGGGATGTATTGCCGATTCTCGGCATTCTGATTGGTTTTCAGGTTTTTGTATTACGACGTAAAATACCGAATCTGCAACGTGTGATCACCGGTTTTATTTTTGTTTTACTGGGCCTGGTATTTTTTCTGCAAGGCCTTGAACAGGCGCTCTTTCCGCTCGGTAAACTCATGGCGGAACAACTCACCAATCCGGCTTTCCTCGGCATTGAAAACCCGGACATCAAAGGTCACTGGACGCAATATGGCTGGGTTTACCTGTTTGCCTTTGCCATTGGTTTTTCCACCACCATTGCAGAGCCTTCATTGATCGCTGTCGCGCTTAAAGCCCAGCAGGTTTCCGGTGGTGCGATTGCCGCCAACGGCTTGCGTATCGCGGTAGCTCTGGGTGTGGCTATCGGTATTGCTCTCGGCACTTATCGCATAGTCTCCGGCACCTCATTAAGTCTATACATCATTGGCGGTTACATTCTGGTGATCATTCAGACCATGTTTGCCCCCAAACTGGTTATCGCACTGGCCTATGATTCCGGTGGTGTCACCACTTCAACAGTGACCGTCCCACTGGTAGCGGCACTCGGATTAGGCATTGCTACCCATGTGCCCGGCGCCGACCCTTTGCTGGATGGTTTTGGCCTGATTGCCTTTGCCAGCCTGTTTCCGATCATGGCTGTACTGGGTTATGCGCAACTCACCCAGTGGCTGAACAAACGACAACAATCTTCCGACAAATAACAGGAGATCAGCGCACATGCATTTTAAACTGATTATTGCTCTGGTGCAGGATTCGCTCACCGACAAGGTGATTGACGCAGCCCGCAAAGCCGGCGCAACCGGCTCCACAGTGATCAACCAGGCTCGCGGAGAAGGTCTGGAAGCCTCCAAAACTTTTCTCGGGCTGTCACTAGAATCACAACGTGACCTGATCCTGTTGCTGGTCGAAGAACATTTATCCAGGCATATTCTGGAAACCATTGAAAAAGAGGCTGACTTTAACAACTCGGACAGCGGCATTGCCTTTCAGATCGATGTTGAAGATGCGGTAGGAGTCAGCCATCAAATTCAGGCATTGAGTAAAACTGTAGAGGAAAAACTGTAATGAGTAGTCAAACCCTTATCCGAGTCAAAGACGTCATGAAAACCGAGTTCGACGTCATTGACGGCATGAACACTGTCGAAGAAGCATTGCAGAAAATGCAGCACGTCAGTACCAAGGCTTTGATCATTAACAAACGCCATGCCGATGATGAATATGGCATTGTTTTACTAAGCGATATCGCCAAAAAAGTGCTGGCACAGGACAAAGCCGCCAACCGCGTCAATGTCTACGAAATCATGAGCAAACCGGTTTTGAGTGTCGATGCTGAAATGGATATTCGCTATTGTGCGCGTCTTTTCGACCGCTTTGGTTTGAACCGTGCACCGGTGATGAAAGACGGAGAAATCATCGGCATTGTCAGCTTTACCGACATGGTGATATCGAGCATGATTAATCAGGACTAAAAGACTGCATGTCATCATCCTCCAAAGCACTAGGCTGGCTGGCAGATGTCGAGCATCTGCCATCGCCAAATTTTGATGAACGTCCCGACCTTAATGACATCGATTTACTGGTTATCCATAACATCAGCCTGCCGCCCGGCGAATTTGAAAAACAATACATTCTGGATTTATTCACCAATCAGCTTGATCCTGCTGTGCATCCTTACTTTCAAAATATTTATAACATGCAGGTCTCGGCACATTTCCTGATTGACCGCGAAGGTCTGGTCACACAACTGGTTAATACCTTTGATCGTGCCTGGCATGCCGGTCAGTCCTGTTTTGCAGGACGCGAACGTTGCAATGATTTTTCTATCGGCATTGAACTGATTGGCAGCGATGACAGCGAATTCAGTCCGGTCCAGTATCAGTCTTTAGCCGCCCTGACCCGAACCATCCAGCAACTGCATCCGGCCATCAGCAATGACAGAATTACCGGTCATAGTGACATCGCTGCGGGCCGTAAAACCGACCCGGGTCCTTATTTCAACTGGTCCCAATACAAGGAATTGATTGCCAGTACCGACAAATGAGTTCCCGGCATATAATGCTATTACTTTATGAACAAAAGCCGGATTAGAATCTGTCATGGTCTTTCTGATTATCCTCGCCGCCCTGTTTGCTGAACGCTATTTGCTCGAACAGGAAGAATTTCGCCAGCATCGCTGGTTTCAGGACTATTGCCGCTGGTTCCGCCATCTGCCTTTGGCAAACTGGATAAGTGAAAGTCGTTTTGCGATTCTAGGCCTGTTATTTTTACCGCTTTCACTGTTATTGATTGTTCAGTCCTGGTCGGTGAATACCTTTACCGGCATTCCGGAATGGATTTTGTCATTTTGCATTTTACTACTGACACTGGGACCACGGGATATCGAACATCAGGTGACTAATTTTATCGATGCCCGCGATCATGGCAGCAGCGAACGCGCTGCACGCATTGCCGCTGAAATCATGCGCCGTGAAGTCACTGAAGAAGAACCGGAATTAAGCATCCGGGTTTCAGAAAGTGTTGTTGAACAGGCTAATAACCGTCTGATGGCGGTGATTTTCTGGTTTGTCATTCTTGGCCCGTTCGGCGCCGTTTTATATCGCCTGACCTGTCTGGCAGAAAGCTATTCCAGGGTTGAGGATGCTCCGGGTCAAATTAATCAGCAGGCTTTTCACCTGCTGCATATTCTCAACTGGGTGCCAGCCAGAATGTTAGCCGCGACTTATGCACTGGTCGGCAACTTTGACAATGTCTTGCTCGCCTGGCGTCACTGGAGCGAAGAAGCCAGAACCAACTACAGCAGTGATGCCCAAGGCCTGCTGACACTGACCGGGTCTGCGGCGATTAACCACACACCCAAAGAAACCATGCCGCAAGTGGCTGCTGACTTACCACCACTGGTAGAAGACGCGTTAGGCCTGGTATTACGCAGTCTTTCGATCTGGGTAATGCTATTAGCGGTGATACAGGTTGTTGCCTGGCTGTAGGTCAATTATTTCTGGCAATGGGGACAGTAATAGCTGGAGCGCTGTCCGATGGTTTTTTGTTGAATCGGGGCGTCACAGAGATTACAGGCTTCGCCCTGCCGGTCATAAACATTCAGTTTTTGTTTGAAATAACCGGGCAGACCATCAGCATTGGCAAAATCCCTCAAGGTGGTACCACCTTGCAATATGGCTTTATGTAAAACATCCTTGATCGCCGCAACCAGTCTGACATATCGATCGCGTGAGATTCTACCGGCTTTGGTCGTCGGTCGAATGCCTGCCAGAAACAGCGATTCACTGGCATAAATATTACCGACGCCCACAACAATATGTGAATTCATAATAAAGTTTTTGATGGCCACCTGCCGCTTGCGACTCGCCTGATAGAGATAATCAACATCAAAGGCATCTGACAAAGGCTCAGGACCCAGTGAGCTCAGCAGTTCATGAGACAGACCATCACCCTCTGCATAAAGCACTGCGCCAAAACGTCTTGGATCGCGTAAACGCAAACACTGCTGGCCAAACTGGATATCAACATGATCATGGGCCAACGCGACTTCGCTGTTTGCCAGAACCCGCAAACTGCCGGACATGCCCAGATGAATGATCAGCGTGCCACCGTCAAGCAAGTGAATCAGAATATATTTGCCACGCCGTTGCACATCACGGATCTGTTTACCGACCAGCCGGCTTGCCAGATCCGCAGGAATCGGCCAGCGTAGTTTAGGCTGACGCACAATCACAGCGGTGACTGTCTTGCCGGTGAGCAGAGGCTCAATACCCCTGCAGGTCGTTTCAACCTCGGGTAACTCAGGCATTCTGACGTCTTCTTTGCAACAGCGGCATAACAATACCGGCGACAGCTAACAGTAACGGCATCAAAATCAAAAACACGCCGCTGAACAGTCCTCTGAACAATGCTGTCATATGCAAACGCTGATCAGCGATGGTCTCAACCCGGGCAGTCACATCTGATGCCGCATCCCCCTCAAGCCAGTAAAAAAGATTCAGGGTAAACTGCAGGTTATCGCCCTTGGCAAGCGTTGCATTGCGAATAAAATCACTGTCACCGATGATGGCCAATCGCTGCAATTGACCGTTCTCCAGTTGACGTTGCCATAGCCCGCCAACCTGCAGAGGACCCATTTGTTCCAGCATGACCGGATCGGGGCTGATGGTACCTTCAATTTCGCCGGTTTCATTCCAGCTTTTAGGGCCGGTTTGTAATGACAACTGTTGCGTCCAGCCTTTAGGGTCGGTGGCTTCAAATGCCGCTGCCTGTGGAAATACTAAATACTGGGTTAACTGACGACTGACCTGATGCTGCTGAATTTCATTGATTAATGCATTATCGGGTCTTGCCAGTTGATAAGCCGCTGCATTGCCATCAACAACCACACCCGGAAAAACACCGATTTCAGGCAGAAGTGTCAATCCCTCAAAAGGACGTCTTTGCGGCTCCAACAGCCACAGCAAATTACCACCCTCAGCAAGAAAACGGTTAATTTCCAGCAATTCGGCTGGCTGCAATTCACCACTGGCACCGCCGATAATCAGTGTCTCGGTATTATCAGGCAAGCTGCCCAGTTGATTGATGTTGTAATCACGAATGCGGTATCCACGCGCCCGTAAGCTACCTGACAACATCGAGGCGCCCTGCAAACCTTTACCGGAAAGATTCAATTCATCATGACCCTGTAAATTCAGAATCCAGCCATGCTCAGCTTCAAGCATCTCGCGCAAGGTGGCGGCAATATGTATCTCGCTGACACGTTTGACCATTTGCTGACGATTGCCATAACGAACCAGCAATTCACCGGCATGAGTGATACCCAGGGCTCTGGCGGCTTCCGGCTGACTGGCAGGGTCGACATACTGCACGAGCAAATCGGCTTTACT
>Ga0181565_10001021_pt1 | contig 21312 bp, 18 predicted proteins | sample 101ome_16_FD_129661 | JGI IMG/M metagenome (GOLD analysis project Ga0181565, IMG submission 129661) | Coastal salt marsh microbial communities from the Groves Creek Marsh, Skidaway Island, Georgia - 101401AT metaG (megahit assembly) | ecosystem: Environmental > Aquatic > Marine > Intertidal... | reverse complement strand
GCTTCCATAACACGCGGACTAGCGTAGTTTTCAGAAGCGATCAATTCGATGTGTTCCTCTTGGCGCACGTCTTCGGCTTGCATAGCCGACTTGAGTTCATCATCGAAACCGGCAATTGTCATGTCATTACTGAACATTGGTTTTCCCTCTGCGTTTTGAGCGATAAAAAAGAGTGCAAATTGTACACGAAACGTGACACCAAAGGCACCGCTAAAGAACGGTAAATTTATATATTTTGGGATTACACCACCTTTCAAAAAACGACATGGACATATTCAATTAGAACGGTGTAAACACTGTCGATTCGAGTGCTATAATTGCCTAAATTTTTGCCAGTAACTCAACAAGGAATTCCCATGGCTCAGTTCGTTTATAGCATGAATCGGGTGAACAAAATTGTCCCACCCAAGCGCCACATCCTGAAGAACATCTCTCTATCCTTTTTCCCGGGTGCCAAAATCGGTGTTTTGGGCCTTAACGGTGCGGGCAAATCAACCCTATTGAAAATTATGGCTGGCATCGACACAGATATCGACGGTGAAGCCCGCCCCATGCCGGGCATCAAAATTGGCTATTTGGCGCAGGAACCCCATTTAGATATGGCCAAAGATGTCAGAGGCAATGTTGAAGACGGAGTGCGTGAAGCTATCGATGCCCTCGCTGCACTTGATCAGGTGTTTGCCGACTATGCGGACCCAGATGCCGACTTTGACAAGTTAGCTAAACGCCAAGCCGAGCTTGAAGATATCATCAATGCCTGGGATGCACACAACCTGAACCATCAACTCGAAATTGCCGCTGATGCATTGCGCCTCCCTGCGTGGGATGCCGATGTGAGCAAGCTTTCCGGCGGCGAAAAGCGCCGCGTAGCTTTGTGCCGACTATTGCTTTCTAAACCTGACATGCTTTTACTCGATGAACCAACCAACCACCTAGATGCTGAGTCAGTGGGCTGGCTGGAACGCTTCTTGGTAGATTTCCCCGGCACAGTGGTAGCGATTACCCACGACCGTTACTTTTTGGATAACGCTGCCGGCTGGATTCTAGAGCTTGATCGTGGCCACGGTATCCCCTATGAGGGCAACTACACTTCATGGCTTGAGCAAAAAGAAGCTCGACTGGTACAAGAACAGCGCGCCGAGGAAGCGCACACCAAAGCCCTAAAGCATGAACTGGAATGGGTCCGTCAAAACCCTAAAGGTAGACATGCTAAAAACAAAGCGCGTATTGCTCGCTTTGAAGAAATGCAATCCCGCGAGTTCCAGTCGCGCAATGAAACCAATGAAATTTACATTCCACCCGGTGAACGCTTGGGCGACAAAGTTATTGAATTTAAGAATGTCAGCAAAGGTTTTGGTAACGAGCTACTGATAGAAAACCTTGATATCAGCATACCGAAAGGTGCGATTGTCGGCATCATTGGCGGCAATGGTGCAGGTAAATCAACCCTATTTAGAATGATTGCAGGCACTGAGCAACCCGATAGCGGCACTATAGACATTGGTGATACTGTAAAAGTCGCCTTTGTTGAGCAGGGCCGTGAAAACCTTGATGACAAAGCCACCGTTTGGGAAGCGGTCTCTGGCGGTTCAGATATCCTGACGATCGGTAACTACGAAATTCCATCGCGAGCCTATGTGGGGCGATTTAATTTTAAGGGCTCAGACCAGCAAAAACGTGTAGGAGAGCTTTCGGGTGGAGAGCGAGGTCGCCTGCATCTTGCAAATACTCTCAAACAAGGTGCCAATGTTCTTTTGCTAGACGAACCCTCCAACGACCTTGATGTGGAGACCTTGCGCGCCCTTGAAGAAGCCATTCAAAACTTCCCTGGCTGCGTTCTTTGTATCTCTCACGATCGCTGGTTCCTTGATCGAATTGCCACTCATATTTTAGCTTACGAAGGTGAGGCCAAACTGACGTTCTTCGAAGGAAACTATACCGAATACGAAGAAGACAGAATTGCACGTCTCGGTAATGAACCTCCAAAGCGAGTTAAGTACACCAAACTCAAATAACCCAAAGGCGCTTCGGCGCCTTTTTCTTTGCTCCGCCGGCCACCGCCATCGCCTTCATTTCATTCATACGCGCTTGAAACGCTCAACAACATTTCAAAAAAATAGCAAAGCTGCCGACCTGATCTATACTTTTAGAAATTGCTGGGGACGTGTAATGGACGATATTGAAGATACCAACAACGAACGACGTACATTCAGCCGGATCAGTTTCGATGCTGATACTTTTTTGTGCCAAGACGATCGTCGCTGGCAGGTTGAATTAATTGATATTTCTTTAAATGGCGTTTTGGTCAAGCTACCCCATGACTGGGATGGAGACCCCACTAAAGACACCACCGTTTATATTCATTTAGGCGGTGACATCGCCATCAACATGATTACCCATCTCGCCCACCATATTGATGGAAGAGCAGGATTCCAGTGCACGCATATTGACTTAGATAGCATTAGCCACTTACGAAGACTCGTCGAGCTCAATTTAGGTGACACCGAACTTCTCGAGCGAGAGCTAAGCCACCTAACCTAAGATTGAGGATCAACTCGCCCATAGCTAGATTGATTTAATCTGAACCAACCCGCAATACTAAAACGGTCTCTCTTAGCCGGCAGCACTTCGTGCGGAAACTCTTCACTGAGAAAGATGACCAATGTTCCTAATAACGGCGTGACCTTAGTGATAGGGTTATCCTCAGCATCGAATATTGCTAATTCACCGCCATCATCAAGGTGCCAGCCACTATTCAAATACAAGACTGTCGACAACACACGATTAGCCTCACCCTTAAAAGCATCCAAGTGCTTACGGTAAAAATCCCCGCTCTGATAATGTGCAAAGTGGCTTTCGTAGGAAAATAATCCCAACAAAAGACGCCTATTCAAATATACACGCAACCTCTCCGCCCAAGCCATCCATCGCTGTTCGGCGCTTGTTTCACCATCTATCCACGCAATTTTATCGCGACGAACAAACTGGTTTTTCGTGATATCAGTTCCTCGCCCTACTCTGGCGTCATAGAATTGCTGGGCGCGAGTTCTAGCCTGCTGCGCCAGTGGCAGCACCACATCATCGGGCATTGAGGCGGGTAAAATGCAATATCCATTTAGCTCAATGGACTCCGCAATTCTCGAGAACAAGAGGTCTTCGCCACCTCCGTCAGAAGTGTCGAAAAAGTGTTCAGCAACCATGGGTTATCCTAGTGATTTAAATAAGTAATCGACACCGCTGTTACGCAACTCTTGTAACAACAAAGCATGAATATCTGCCGCAGAACTTTTACGCAACGCCCTTTGAAGAATTAACTCCGCCTTCTCTTGTGACAGGGCCCGGATGAGGCACTTAATTTTAGGCAATTCAAAAGCACTCATACTCAAACTGTCGACATCCATGCCCAGCAGCAATATCACCGCAAGAGGATGTGATGCCATTTCACCACAAACACCTATTTTGATACCCAGGGTTTTTGCTTTGCGAACAATGCGGTACACCTCAGAGATCACCGCGGGGTGAACGTGATTAAACAATGAAGCAACCCGCTGATTATTACGATCAACCGCCAAAAGGTATTGCGTCAGATCGTTTGAACCGATAGAAATAAAGTCTACTCTATCTGACAAAAAGTCCATTTGACTGATCAAGGAAGGAACTTCGAGCATAATGCCAACCTTGGGTTGTGGAACCTTAAGGCCAGACTCATTTAACTCGTTAACACACTGCTGCAGAAGCGCTTTAAAAGCATCAATTTGATCAATATCACTGACCATTGGCACCATGATATTAAGCGTTTGCATACCCATCGATGCCTTGAGCATAGCCCGCAACTGCGTGCGTAAAATAGGCCGGTTATCTAGAGCAAACCGAATACCCCTCCACCCCAAAAATGGATTTTGTTCACTAAAACTAAAGTAGGGTAAGGGTTTATCGCCACCGATATCCAATGTACGCATATATACCGGTTTACCGTTATAACAATCCAGCACTTGGCGATAAATCTGCTCTTGCTCGCTCTCTGTCGGAAAAGATTCAGCAACTAAAAATGGAATTTCTGAGCGATATAGCCCTATACCCTCCGCTCCCATTTTTAATCCCGGTGTAATCTCAGATAACAACCCCGTATTTACCAGCAATTGTATTCTCTGCCCATCGAGCGTGATGGCCATCAAATCTCTAAGCTCAGCTAGTTCAGCGAATTCTTGAACTTCTCGCTCGCGAAGCTCACTGTATTCTTGAAGGAGTGCCGGTGTTGGGTGAACAATGACACGCCCCAAATTACCTTCGACAATAGTCAACTGATCAACATCGATCGCCGAGATATTCTCGACACCCATGATACATGGAATACCCAGTGCTTTAGCAACGATAGCAGTATGTGACAAAGCTGAGCCGCTACTTGAAACAACGCCCGCTAACTGCCCCTGAGGATAAGCAGCTATATCTGTGGCAGCAACATTATGACCAACAAGAACTATCGGCTTTTCATGTACTACCGCTTCAGAGTCAATAGCTCGACAGTGAGACACAATTTTACTCGCCACATGGAATACATCATCGGCACGAGCTTTAAGATAGGGGTCATCAATGGCTTGCAGCGCTTCAATAATATTTTCTGACGCTTGCTGAACGGCATATGAGGCACAATGTCCTTGCTCAACAAAGCTGTATACCGACTCAATAAAGGTAGGATCAGACAACATAGCTGAGTAAGCCTCAGCCAAAGCATCTAAGTTATGCTCTGCTCCTAAACTACCCAGTGTACTTTCAACATCGTGCTTGGCACGCTCAAGGGCACCCTCAAAGCACAAGCGCTGCTCGCTTGGTTGGTAATTAGCCTGAGGATCAATATCATCATAAATCTCTGCACTATTGATCCACACGACTGGCCCAATCCCAATACCTGGAGATGCAGCCTTTCCGTTGAGAATATAGTTGTGTAACCCCTCGGTTTGAACAAAATCTGAAATATCAAAATTGACCGCCAACTGCGACGCAATGGTGATAACAAAAGATTCTTCATCGTCATTAAACGCGCGCGACTCATTGGTTTGAACAACAAGAACGCCGACGGTATGACCCAAGTGGATAATGGGAACACCTAAAAAACCGACAAAACGATCTTCTCGCAATGCATCAACTCGATGAAATGCGGGATGACTAGGAGCATCCGCCAAATTCAATGAATTTCCAGTAGCGGCAATACTACCCACCAAACCGACCCCGATAGGCAGTCTGGTTAACCCTATAGCGTTAGAGCTCAGACCTTTGGTCGCCACCAGCAATAATTCCTCGCCCGTCACTACATAAAGTGAAGACACGGGAACAGAAAGCACTTCGCAAATTGCGTCAACGAGATGTTGCGCCTTTTCGCGCTCGGTACGCTTATCTGCAGCAGTCTGTATGATGGCACGAAGCTGGTTGATCGAGACTGGCATGAGTCATCCTTGCAGATGTGCTGCCACATTGGCAGCACCTTCAAATCAATAATACGTGCAATACGCTGAAATACAATTACCTGCGACTTCTCAGTCGCTTTTCGATAGCGTCTATCATCGCGCCAGCAACATCATTACCCGTCGCCGCTTCAATGCCCTCAAGACCTGGTGACGAGTTAACTTCAAGCAGAAGCGGCCCCTTCCTAGAGCGAATAATATCCACCCCTGCCACTTGCAAACCGAGAGTTTTAGCTGCCTTGATGGCCAACTTGCGCTCGGCTGGGGTAATCTTCACTATGGAGGCGGTCCCACCTTGATGGATGTTAGCGCGGAACTCGCCAGGTGCCGCCGTTCTCATGATTGAGGCAACAACCTTCCCGTCAATGACGAAGCATCGCAAGTCTTTACCATCCGCCTCTTTAACAAATTCTTGCACTAACAAATTAGCTCGTAGAGATTTGATCGCATTGATAACACTTTCAGCAGCTTTATCAGTTTCTGCCAGAACGACACCCTTACCTTGAGTACCCTCGAGTAATTTTACGATCAAAGGTGCCCCTCCCACCATTTGAATCAAATCATTGGTATCGTTAGGGGAGTTAGCAAAACCCGTGGTTGGAATGTCTAGGCCATTTTTCTGCAATAACTGCAAAGAAAATAGTTTGTCCCGCGAGCTAGTAATGGCCTCCGCGGTATTTTGAACGTAAACCCCTAAACCTTCGAAATGGCGTGTTAATGCACAACCATAGAAAGTAATACTGGGGCGTATACGGGGAATTAGGGCATCTAAATCATTAACCACGGTGCCGCCGCGGTAATGAACTTCGGGATTCTCTGCATCAAGCTTCATATAGCACTGCTTGATATTCAGAAAAACCATTTCGTGACCTCGGGCTTCACCGGCCTCAATCAATCGACGATTACTGTAAAGGTCAGGATTACTCGCCAGTACACCGATCTTCAAACCACGACGTGCTACCGTAGAAACCCCATACATTTGGCGCACTTCGGTGATGGAGTGTTCGCCCTGCTGGAAACTAATTTCAGGGTCCACCAAAATACGGCCCATCATAGCCTCACGGCCCAATAGCATGCGGTAACCCATACTATCGCGATTGGTCAAAGTCAGCTCGATGTCCCACTGATGCCCACCAATGTGGATAGGGGTTTTAATAACATAGCGACGCTCACTTGTACCGCTCGATGATTTAACTGAGCGGCGATCGACAACGGGCGCTTCACAACGGATGACAGTGACATCATTTTTTTGAATAGGGTGCATATCAAATGACACCCACTGCTCGCCATTACGCGTAAATGTGCGAATATTAAAGGCGTGTAAGGCTGAGGTTTTCGCACCAGAGTCAACGCGTGCCTTAACAGCCGGCAGACTAAGCATCGGTAACGAACACCACTCTTCGCTACCAACGACAATTTTATTTTCCATGGACTTAACCTCGACTAAAACGCGAAATATAGCCGAGATTTAGCAAACCACAAAGGTTATTTTTTAAATATGCTGGAGAGCATCCGACAGCCTCTTCACGGAGATAATTTCCATACCTTTCACGCCACCTTTTGGCACATTAGCTGCCGGCACAATGGCCCGAGTAAAACCGTGTTTAGCTGCTTCAAACAATCTTTCTTGTCCACTGGGCACTGGACGAATTTCACCAGACAAACCCACTTCTCCGAACACGACCATTTCCCGGGGCAGCGCACGGTCTTTAAAACTAGATACTATCGATAATAAGGTAGATAAATCAGCACTCGTTTCCATCACTTTGACACCGCCGACGACGTTAACGAAAACGTCTTTATCCCCCACCATTAATCCACCGTGGCGATGTAATACCGCCAATAACATCGCTAGACGATTCTGATCCATACCCACAGCCACACGCCTCGGATTACCAAAGGGTGAATCGTCCACTAAAGCTTGTATTTCCACTAACAGAGGACGAGTTCCCTCCCACACCACGGTCACCAAACTGCCTGAACTAACTTCTTCATCGCGAGATAAAAAAATAGCCGAGGGGTTTTTCACCTCTTTAAGGCCTTGCTCAGTCATGGCAAAAACACCCAGTTCGTTGACGGCACCGAAGCGGTTTTTTTGCCCTCGTAACGTTCTGAAACGGCTATCGTCGCCACCCTCAAGTAAAATGGAGCAATCGATCATATGCTCAAGCACCTTAGGTCCCGCAAGTGATCCATCTTTAGTAACGTGGCCCACAAGAAATAACACTGTTCCTGTTTGCTTTGCAAAACGCGTTAAGTACGCAGCACACTCTCGCACCTGAGACACGCTGCCCGGTGCTGATGAAATCTCAGCCATATGCATGACCTGTATCGAATCAACCACCAGAAGTTTTGGCTGTAGCCGCTGTGTTGCTGCGCCAATCGCCTCAACATCCGTTTCGGACATCATTTGCAGTTTATCAGCAGGCAGTTTTAACCTTTGTGCTCGCATCGCCACCTGCTGCAAGGATTCTTCGCCGGTAACATATAAAGCACTATGCGCTTGAGATAAGGCGCACAACGTCTGTAACAAAAGCGTACTTTTGCCTGCGCCTGGATGTCCCCCGATGAGAATCACCGAGCCTGGTACCAACCCACCGCCTAGCACACGGTCAAGCTCCCCAATACCGGTACTAATACGGGGTTGCTCTTGCAGCTTTACCTCGGCCAATGTGGTGATATCACTTTGGCTACCAGCGTAACCACCGCGCCGCGGAGAAGCCGTTGACTTGCGTGTTGCTGGCCCAAGGGAAATTTCGACAATAGTATTCCAAGCAGAGCAATCAGGGCACTGGCCCATCCACTTACTGAAGTCTGATCCACATTCATTACAAACAAAGGCGGTGGTGTTTTTAGCCATGTTATTCAACCACTGTATAAAAAAACAGTCCTTATTGTAGCAATTATTTTCACCAAGACTAGCCCTTTCTGTTCTCGAGCCGTAAAATCGTTACATCACTTGAGAGTCGCGAATGTCACTACTACCCGAAATACCCATTGCTATTTCCCCTTCACTTGCCGCCACCTTAGGCTTGGAAGAAGCAGCAATGGTCGCCGTTTTGCAAGACTGTATGCGCCACTCAGAGCTACAAATACAACGTCAGCAGCAATGGCTCACGATAGGTAAAGACAAGCTCTTATCCCTAACACCATTTTGGTCTGATGCGGATATACAACGAGTTCTGCACAATCTTCGCGACAAAGGTTTACTACATTTAGACTCGCCACCATTTACACAAGCTAACTTCATCCGTATGGCGTTTGATGTCCCTGCCCCTCGCCAAGAATCCATGCCGCAACCACCGCAGCTCAATACAATTCCTGCTAACCAAGGGCTGGGTGGGAACAGACTAATTCCCCCCAATTGGCATCCCCCCGAAAGCATATTGCAGACGCTCAAGCAGTTTAATGGCATTGAACGAGAATTCGCGATTTCTCAAATCGTACCTTTCGTGACCTATTGGACAGAGAAAAGAGCGACTGCCGCTTCTTGGAGTAATAAGTTTCGCTCCTGGGTACTGCGTGAATGGCGTGATCAAGAATCTGATTATTTGAAACCAGCACAAGACTTAGCCATCCCCATGTACCGTGAGTGGCAACCCTCACTGGATGCCCTTGAAATTCTCACAAAATCTGGAATTAGCCAAGCCTTTATTGAAGACTGCGTGCCAGAGTTTGTACTCTACTGGCAAGAGCGCGGCGAGGCCCTAAAAACCTGGAACTCAAAATTCATTAAACATATTCGCAATCAGTGGGAACGCTACACAAACGCCACACAATTTGAAAACGAACCCCGCCCCATCGAGCAAAACTGGCAGCCAAATAGTGATGTCTATGATGTACTCACGTTTGCCAACATCAATATCGACTTCGCTCGCCAACTCGTGCCAGAATTCGTTATGTACTGGCGAGAAAGCAATCGAGTCCAGGCATCGTGGAATAGCAAATTCTTACAACACGTGAAGTACCGATGGGCGCAACGTCACCAAATGCCAAACGCATTAAGCACAGGAACGCAACATGAAAAGCATCGATCATTTGGCCAACGAGGCGAACAAAAATCTGACATCATCGAGCGGCTTGTCGACAGAAGCTGGGCCCAAACCTAGCTCCTACAGCAACGAATTGATAGACGCCATTAACACCGTCTTCACTCAATTCGAGGTTGCCTTCCCAAATCTTTATCACCGCGCCTACACAAGTGATAACTCTATTATGCTAGCCAAACAACTTTGGGCTAACTCACTCAAAGAATTCAGCGGCGAACAAATCTTACGCGCAAGCCAAAAGGCGATAGAGTCGTCTGATTTTATTCCTACGATTCACAGTGTACTCAACAACTGTCGACAAGACTTGAGCAGCTTCGGATTACCCTCCCCGCGGGCCGCCTACATTGAGGCATGCAATGCGAGCGAACCTCGCTCTGAATTTAACTGGAGCCACCCTGCGGTATATTTTGCAGGCAGAGAATCAGGCTGGTTTTTCCTTGCGAGCAATATTGAAACTAAAGCACTTCCCGTTTTCGAAGCCAATTATAGAAAATTATGTGACAGGGTGTTGGCCGGAGAAACCATGGCTATGCCAAATGCTGAAAGACTGCCAAGCGAAACTTCGACGCCACTAAGCAGCGAAGAAAAAGTGCAGCGCATGGCTGCACTAAGAAAAGAAATCGGCCTCTAAGTCCTAGGCTGACATTAAAAACTGGTCCATTTTGTCTTGGATAGTGTGTTGCATATCACTAATTTGAAAGCTTGATAAGCGTTTCAATTCCTTTACCCGCAAGCGATGCAAGTGAATAATCGGCAATTTATTACCAAACTGGCGTAAATCAGTATTTTTAAGGACAGGCAAGAAAGGTTCATCTGCCGGCATCTGCTGAGCGATTTTGCGCAGGCCTTGCGCTAGTGGAGACACCCGCAGTTTGCCATTTATGCGCTGCCCTAACACCAACCCCTCTTTACCAACACACTCTCCAGGCATAATGTAGAGACCCGTTTTGACGATAGCTTCATCACTGATGGACTGAAAAATATCGTGAAAAGCATATGGATCTGGCAAGACCACCAAGCGGCTGTAGTCTGCATTCATCGGAGTAATTTCATAGTTGGCATAGAGTTGATGAACATTGCCCGAAAAAACACACAGCGCTTGCTCAAAGCGTTTTAGGAAGTTGACGGCTTTCTCACGGTACTCAAAACCATTCAAATTCCAAATCATATCTGGGGCTACATCGGTGTACATTGTCAATTCCTCAAAACCATTAGGTCATTTAATGGAGATAAGGTTATCCCATGTACAGGAATAAAAAGGTGAACCAATTCAAACAAAATCGGCAAATGTTCAGAACTGTGGTGCAGCTCACACTACAGGGGGAAATTCTTTAGCAATTAATATTCGTCTTGATACTCAATCGCCAAATTTTCGAAACGTGTGTATCGATTAACAAAGGCAAGCTTGCAGGTACCAATAGGTCCGTTACGCTGCTTACCAATAATTATCTCAGCAACGCCCTTTTGGTCGGTGTCCTCGTTATACACCTCATCGCGATAGATAAACATAATGACATCGGCATCCTGCTCGATAGCACCTGACTCTCGTAAGTCAGAGTTGATAGGGCGTTTGTTAGGCCGCTGCTCAAGAGTACGGTTAAGCTGTGACAATGCCACAACGGGGCAGTTAAATTCCCTAGCGACTGATTTCAAACCCCGCGAAATCTCAGAAATCTCGGCGGTACGACCCTCTTTAAATCCGCTAATTTTCATTAACTGAAGATAATCGACCATGACCATGCCAATGTCACCATGCTCACGTTGAATACGTCGTAGGCGTGCACGTATTTCAGTAGGTGATAAACCGGTCGAGTCATCAATAAACAACGGCTTGTCTTTCATCTTACGCACGGCAGTACTAAGCTTCGGCCAATCTTCCTCGGTAAGCTTGCCAGAAAAGACATTTTTAACATCGATTCGGCCCAATGAACCGATCATACGCTTCACAATATCTTCGGCGGGCATTTCCATACTGAACACTACAACTGGCTTAGATACTGCCATCATGGCGTTTTCAACCAAATTCATTGCGAAGGTTGTTTTACCCATAGAGGGACGACCGGCAACGATGACTAGATTTGAACGTTGCAATCCCGATGTCATCTCATCAAGCCGTTCAAAACCGGTTGTAACCCCAGTAATAGAGCTTTCCGAGTGAAATAGTTCATCGATCTGGGTAAGCGTCTTTTCCAAGACTGGATTAACGAATTGGGGGCCGCCTTCATTTGGTCGGTCATCGCGGATACGAAGGATATTGTTTTCGGCACTTTCTAACAGTTCGTCGCTCGATTGACCCGCACTGTCATAGGCGCGATCAACGATCTCTGACGCCGTGGCGATAAGATGGCGCAGTGTGGCCTTCTCACGAACAATAGTGGCATAAGCACGAATATTGGAAGTGCTAGGCGTATTGTCTGCTAATTCTGCGAGATAGGGAAAACCGCCCGCGCGGTCCAATTCACCTTTAGCCTGCAAATGATCCGCAACGGTCACTACATCAATAGGTTGCTCACCCGCAACGAGCGCCAACATGGTGTCGAATAATAAGCGGTGGTCAGCGCGATAAAAATCGCTGCTACTCAAGACATCAGACACCATATCCCAAGCATTTCCCTGATCCCCAGTGGTGAGCATCAAGCCACCAAGCACTGCTTGCTCAGCTTCTATTGAATGAGGGACGACTTTTAATGGTAAATCATATTCCGGCGCAGGCATGGGCTCAGCTGACAGATCGTAGTCAAGCCCTGAATATTCTTCGTCTGGTAGAGGGATATCTTCCATAGCACCGGATCAATTAGGTTAATGTAGAAAAGAGTATCGATAATAAACAAAAAGCGAGAGGGGTAAAACCCCGTCTCGCTTTTTTAATCTGAAGCGGGTCGCGAGACCCGCCGCTTAGCAAAATTACTCTGCAGCGATAGTCAGATTGATAACAGCTGTTACTTCACTGTGGACCTGTACATCAATTTCGTACTGACCAACTTCACGTAACACACCATTAGGAAGACGAACTTCGCTTTTGTTTGCTTCAACGCCTGCCGCTTCGATCGCATCAGCGATATCGCGTGTACCGATTGAACCAAACAATTTGCCTTCATCACCTGCTTTAGAAGTAATAGTCACTTCCAAGCCTTGTAGTTTTTCACCACGAGTTTGAGCAGCAGCTAATGCATCAGCAGCAGCTTTTTCTAACTCAGCACGACGTGCTTCAAAGTCAGCGATGTTTGCTTTAGTTGCGGGAACAGCTTTGCCATATGGCAAAAGGTAGTTGCGGCCATAGCCAGCATTTACCTTAACCTGATCACCTAGACCACCTAATTTACCTACTTTTTCCAGAAGAATAACTTCCATCTTAAGTACCCTCTATGTATTTGCGCGACGTCTAATCGCGGTTCTTATCTTACGCCGCAGTACGGTTTACGCGACGACGCACATCTATAAAACTATCGATGACTGCCAGAAGACAAATCACCCATTTAACTGGATCAATTAACACTACGCTGAAATATAGCAGCCACAACCATCTTCGCGTGTTGTGAGTCTTGTTAAGCAAATAATGCAACAAACCCAACCCACTCATCAGCAGTGGTATAGACAATGCAGTGGCCCAAAGAGCATATTGTTCGCCCAATGTCATACAGTATCCTGCAGACAACAGCAGCGCCGCTGCCGGACGGTAGCCAAGCCTCAAGTTATGAAACTCACTGGCAAAACCGCCTGGATTGTAGAGCGTGGATTGCCACCAACGCGCTAACAATATACTCACTGACACTGCCAAGGTGTGCATCACGACCAATCCACCGCTAATCAGTTCACGACCGGGAGCCATGATTACCATCGCTCCATCCGTGCCTGCCGGGAGACCCTGACGCCACTGTGTCACAAGCTCGTCCATAATTTGCACAAGAAAGTCTAGATAGGGTGACGCAATGGTCAGCAAAATTGCCCCTAAAAAGAGTCCTGTCACCGGCGCCATGATTAGCGTCGTTGCTAGCGAAATAGTGTTTCTCAACACCCAAGCCAACAAAAATGCCGCAATCAAGTTAGCGACGGGAAGCACCTCAGCTAAGAGATACAACACCGCGCCAGCAGGTAACAAAGACCACAACAGAAGAATCAACCCCTCTGAAGTCCCCTTGCGCAGAGTAACAAGCGCTACTACTGCAGCACCCACCCAAAAAAACAAGGATGTACCGGTGCTTAGTACTGCTACTAACAATGCGGTAGCTCTGCTCCGCATTGCAAATTCAGCTAATGAACGCATTTAACCTCTCGGTGATACGTCCAGACCCACACTTAATTGTGTGAATCAGTGTAAGGAATCAACGCTAGGTAACGAGCGCGCTTGATGGCAGTTGCCAACTGACGCTGATACTTAGCATTGGTGCCAGTAATACGACTTGGAACAATCTTACCTGTTTCTGAAATGTAAGCTTTCAGAGTTTCCAAATCTTTATAATCAATTTGCTTTACGCCTTCAGCGGTAAAGCGACAGAACTTACGACGACGGAAAAAACGTGCCATGTTAAATCTCCTTAACCGCTTGGTTATTCTTCAGATTCAGCTGAATCAGCTGATTCAGTTGATTCGCTTACTGATTCTTCGCGAGCAGGACGACGCTCACGACGTTCACGGCTTTCTTTCTCACCTTTCATGATCAAAGACTCGTCAGTAACGGCTTCGTCCATGCGAATCACAAGATTACGCAAAACGGCATCGTTGTAACGGAAAGATGAATCCAGCTCAGCCATCACAGTATCGTTGGCTTCAATGTTCATCAGAACATAGTGAGCTTTGTGGATTTTATTGATTGGGTAAGCCAATTGACGACGGCCCCAATCTTCTAGACGGTGAATTGAACCACCTTCTTTGGTGATCAATTGTGAGTAGCGCTCGATCATGCCAGGCACTTGCTCGCTCTGGTCGGGATGGACCATAAAAACAACTTCGTAGTGACGCATTGTAGCTCCTTACGGGTTAGAGTCTTCTGCAAAAAACAGTAAGACAAGGAGACCTAAAGGATAGACTTACAGCTAGCCTAAAGGAATGAGGCGCGCATATTACAGATTAGAGTGTGATTTTGCAAGACAATGGCTAATTATTATCCAGTAAAAAGGCGCCACACATTGTATGGCGCCTCAACGAAGTACGAAGCTATGTATTCAAATGCTCACTAATAAACGTTATGCAAGAAATGAACATGATTTTCATATCGCTGCAGAACATCGAGAACCAATTGCTCTTGATCCCAGCCCATCACATCGTAGTCTTGACCGCCTTCGCTTAAGTGGACTTCAGCCCTGTAATACACATTCTCCGGGGTTTCAGGTTTATCAGGCAAATCATTGGGAGCCTGAAAGCCGCCGTCCGGCATACGATGATGACGACATCTTACCTCATAGATAAAGTCTAATTCCGTACCATGAAACACTTCTAAGCGGACTCTGTGACCCTCAGCTATTTCATCTATCACCTGGCAAGTCACATTATTTCTGTGGAGCTCTGAAGCAAACTGCTCGAGTGCCGGCAAAACCACACGACGCTGAAACTTCAACACCTGCTTGTCACTGGGAAACCGCAACAAGCGAGAAAGGCGTGTCTGCCATTGATTAGTATTGCTTGATGTCACAAGCGGGGCTGTAGCTGGGCTAGCAGACTGAACTTCACGCTTACTGTAATCCAAATTCAAGGCTTTAAAGAAACCCCATATCGCCCATAACAATGCTACAGAAAACGGCAGCGCACCGATGATAGAAGCCGTTTGAAGGGTCGACAAACCACCGGCATAGAGCAGCGCAATGGTGACCAGACCAATCATTACCGACCACAAAATACGCTGAAAAAGACTCGTATCATCTCGCCCATGAGCCGAAAGCATATTTAGAATCATCGCCCCACTATCGGCGGAGGTTACAAAGAAAACCACCACCATAATCAGAGAAATCAGTGAGAGTACTTCCGAATAGGGGAAGGCCTTCAAAAACCCAAATAAGGCGGTCGCTTGATTGCTGTATACCAACTCACCTAGCTGAGGCATTGAGCCATCAAGTATCATCGAAATTGCCGAGCTTCCAAATACACTCATCCAGAAAAGGTTAAATCCACAAGGCACTAACATAGCCCCGATGATAAATTGGCGAATGGTTCGACCACGAGAAATTCTAGCAATAAACAGCCCCACAAATGGTGCCCAAGACAACCACCATCCCCAGTAGTAAATTGTCCAACCACCCAACCAAGAGGTTGGGCGATAGGCATAAAGGTTGGTGGTTTTATGAATCAATTCCGATAGATAATCACCGATATTCTGCAGGAAACTTTGCAAGATAAAGATAGTCGGGCCTGCAATTAGCACCCCCAATAACAATAGACCGGCCAATCCAATATTGATCTCTGATAAACGCTTAATACCTGCATCCAGCCCCATGACGACCGAAAGTGTCGCTAGCGCGATAGTCACTATGATCAAAATAACCTGAATACCAGGACTAATTTCCAGGCCAAAGAGCACATTTAAACCAGAATTGATTTGCACCACGCCCAGTCCAAGGCTGGTAGCTATTCCGAAAAGAGTGCCCAAAATAGCAAAAACGTCAACCGAAGCGCCTATGCGCCCATAAATACGATCACCGATAAGAGGGTAAAGCGCCGAACGCAAGGTCAGGGGTAAACCGTGGCGATGACTAAAATAACCTAGTATGAGAGCAACAATGGCGTAGATAGACCACGCGTGAATCCCCCAGTGAAAAAAGGTAAGGCGCATCGCCGCACCCGCGGCCTCAACGGTTCCACCATCACCTTGGGGAGGCTGCATAAAATGCATCACAGGTTCCGCCACACCATAAAACATGAGGCCTATGCCCATACCGGCCGAAAAGAGCATAGAGAACCAAGATATATTGCCATAAGCTGGCGAGGAGTGATCCGGGCCAAGCTTAATATCACCTAACCTTGAAAACGCCAAAAACAATATACAAACAAGGATAATACCCACGACGAGCACGTAGTACCAACTACCATACTGGACAATTGCATCTTGTATCTTAGAGAACATCGCGGAGCTTTGGTCTGGAAAAGCCACCGCAAAAAAGATTAGAACGAATAAAACGGCAAAAGAGCTTATAAATACAGGGCGATCAATAAAAAAACTTCCTGGGGCGTGTGCCTTACTTGATTGCATAGGGCTCCTTAAAAATTTGTTGAACATTTGACCAGGCTGAGAAAGACATAGACCTACCGCGTAACAACATTGGCAAGCCACATGAGTTAAAAACGAGTGGCAGGTAAAGCCTACAGGTAACTAACGCATGCAAAGATTGTTTTGCCATCTTTCAATTCTCACCTGTTATTATTATCAGATAGTAAAAAGCCCCTTAACGGGGCATTCACACTCATAGCTAGGCATGCTCTAAAACATCAATATTTACTCGATGTAGCCAATATCAGATGACCTTTTGCGCTTAGCTAGGAGCTTTTTGCTCAGGGCTGTTAACTTAACAACATCTGTAAGCTTCGTCCAATGATTGCCCAAAAACATGTGAAAACTAAACACTATCGTTTAACAATGTAGCTACATCACTGACCGAGATAGGCCAACCTATAACAGCTATTGCCTCTGTCGTACAGCCTCAAACAATGCAATACCCGTTGCCACCGAGACATTGAGACTACTCACTGCACCCGCCATAGGCAGCTTGACCAAATAATCACAGCCCTCTCTTGTTAAGCGGCGCATACCCTTACCTTCAGCACCCATAACAATGGCCGTGGGTGTTTTAAAATCATATGACCAAAGAAAACTATCAGCCTCTCCAGCTGTACCAACAATCCAAACCCCGAGATCCTGAAGATTTTTTAACGTGCGTGCCAAATTGGTGACGGCGAAGAACGGCATATTTTCAGCCGCGCCACAAGCCACTTTTCGAACCGTCGACGTTATACCTACCGACTTATCTTTGGGCGCAATAACCGCATGAACGCCGGAGGCATCGGCACTTCTTAAGCAAGCTCCCAAATTATGAGGATCGGTAACGCCATCCAATACAAGAATCAAAGCCGGCTCATTGAGCCCTTCTATCAACGCCGGAAGTTCAGACTCATCGCGTCCTTTTTGCTCTCGGCAAATCGCGACCACACCTTGATGGTTACCGTCCACCAAGTCGCTCAGCTCATTTTTCGGGGTTTGAACCACTGCCACACCAGCCCGCTTGGCAAGGTCGGCAATCTGCTGGACACGCTGATCATCGCGCCCACGCTGCACCAAAACTTTTTTAACATCCGCAGCGCGTTGACTCAACATTGATTCAACAGCATGCAATCCAAATACATAGTCCATGATTTAACTCGTCAAATATAATGTCGCTTAACCTTAGCGACGTGTTTTTTTCTTTGGCTTAGCGGCTTTTTTGCCGGCAGTAGTAGAACGTTTTCCCGCTTTCGTTGCCTTTGCTTTTTTAGACGCAACAGGCTTTTTACCGCGAGCAGATTTATCATCAGGGGTGGAGCGTTTATTGCGGGCATGCTTTGCCGCCACTTCAGAAACAGGACTCCGGTTTTTATTTGGGTTAGCCTTGCGCCGCCTAACAGTAGAGGTGACACCGAGTAGCTCTAAGTCAACTTTTCGCTCATCTAATTTTACCGATGCCACTTGGACTTTGAGCTCGTCACCAAGACCGTAAACCACTCCCGTTCTCTCGCCAATTAAACACATTCTGGCATGATCGAATTGGTAATAGTCATTCTGCAGCGAAGTGACATGCACTAGGCCTTCAACATAAAGCCCACCCAGCTCGACAAATAAGCCAAAACTTGTCACAGCGACCACTACACCGCTGAACTCTTCACCCACCTTGTCGAGTAAATATTCGCACTTTAACCAGCTAACAACATCACGCGTCGCCTCATCCGCTCGACGCTCAGTCATTGAAGTCTGCTCGCCAAACTGAACCATACGGGCCATATCGTAGGGATATATCTCACTTGCCTTAATGGGTTCAGCACCCTCCACTCTTCTCACATAACGACTCTCCACGGTGGAACGTATTACGTGACGAATAGCTCGATGCGTTAACAGGTCAGGATAACGCCTAATGGGTGAAGTGAAGTGAGTATACGCAGGATAGTGAAGGCCAAAATGTCCTTCGTTTTCTGGACTGTAAACCGCCTGGCTCATCGAGCGCAGCATCATAGTTTGAATTAAGCCCGCATCAGGCCTATCGGCCACCTGCTCTAACAAAGCTTGATAATCAGCGGGGGTTGGACTTGCACCGCCAGTTAGATCGAGACCTAAGCCTCCAAGAAAATCTCTTAAATTCGCTAAGCGCTCTTCTTTAGGTCCATTATGCACCCTAAAAAGCCCGGCTAAATTATGTTTTTCCAGAAAGCGAGCGGCTGCAACATTGGCGCACAGCATGCACTCTTCAATTAATTTGTGCGCGTCATTGCGAACCACGGGCACAATTTCGGCAATTTTCTTATCGGCACCAAAAACCATTTGAGTTTCAGTGGTTTCAAAATCAATGGCACCACGTTGGTGACGAGCACTGTGAAGAGCACCATAAAGCTCATGCAAAGACTCTAACACTGGAACAACGGGCGCATAGCGTTCACGGAGCGGATTATCCTCGCTGCGATCACTCAATATCTTGGCGACTTTGTTGTAAGTGAGTCGCGCCTTGGAGAACATAACCGCTTCGTAAAAACAGTAGGAACTTAAATTACCCGTCGCACTAATGGTCATTTCTGCCACCATGCAAAGACGATCGACTTCAGGATTTAAAGAACATAATCCATTGGACAATATTTCTGGCAACATCGGCACCACACGACCTGGAAAGTAAACTGAATTACCCCGGGCGATTGCCTCTCGGTCAAGTGGTGTATGCGGCCTTACATAATGCGATACATCGGCAATTGCCACCCAAAGACGCCACCCGCCGCCACTGCGCTTTTCACAATATACCGCGTCGTCAAAATCACGCGCGTCTTCACCATCAATGGTCAACAGAGATAAATGACGCAAATCTACACGATGTGCTTTATCTTCGTCCCTCACCTCAGGTTGCAGCGGCTCGATTTGTCGCTCCACATCCTGCGGCCAAACATGTGGAATACTGTAACTTCTGATCGCGACGTCAATTTCCATACCGGGCGCCATATGATCACCTAGTATTTCACTGATCTCACCCACGGGTCGAGTCTTCCAAGTAGGTTGAGCAATGAGCTTAACCACCACAAACTGCCCATTTTCAGGCGCGGCATCACCACCTTGTGGCACGGCAATATCGACGCCAATACGCGGATTTTCTGGAACAACATAACCTATGCCAGATTCACTAAAATAGCGCCCAACCAATTCCTCGGTGTTGCGATTCAGCACATCGACAATTCTTCCTTCTTTGCGTCCTTTCGAGTCGCGACCGACAATACTGACCAGAACATCATCGCCATCAAGCACACCTCGCATCTGGCGCGCACTGATATAAATATCGTCTCCCCCGGCAGCTGGCACTAAGAATCCAAAACCATCTCGATGCCCTAAAACTCGGCCTTTAATTAAGTCCATTTTTTCAATGAGACCAAAGCCTTGTTTTCGATTGCGGACAATTTGACCATCTCGCTGCATGGCATTCAAACGACGACGTAACGCTTCTAACGCATCATCACCGTTGATATCTAGCGCATCGACTAATTCAGCGAAATTCATGGGAACACCACTTTTGCGCAGCGTTTCTAGAATTAATTCACGGCTGGCAATGGGCTTTTCGTAATTGGCGGCCTCGCGGGCTGCTTGGGGGTCACTAGGACGAGAGTGTTTTTTCATGTGTAGTCTTTGTTAGTTTTACACAGTGTAACGCACATCTAAGTAATAAACCCCAACATTGGGGTAACAAATATCGTTTCATCAGAGCTAACAACCCTCCGTCACTCAAAAGTGATAACTAATACCTGTTGAAAAAGAACGTTTGATGGGCGGCACACCGGTGAAGGCATCTCCATTGTAACGCCAAGAATACCCCATGGTGATATCGAGATGATTTGTCAGAGGAAAAGCAAAATTAGCCTTAGCAGTACTGCGATAGTCACTCCACTGACTCAATGCTGGCTGAAAATAGGCGACAAGAGTAATACGCGCTTTATTTTGCAACTGGTATTGCAGCTGGCTTGAGAGAGTGACTCGAGTAAGCCTCCTATCTTGAGTGACGTCGCTAATATGCGTTTCACTCTCTTCCATCACTCCGATCATACTGTGAAGGGCGAAATTGTCGTGCTTTTTTAACAGAGACAAGCCTGCGCCATAAAGTTGCCGAGAGGCCAACAAAGCAAAGTCGTCCTGCTCACGCTGTACAAACGCCTCAGCATTTAACTTACCCATCAGCCCCTTGTAGATATAACGGCCATGGAGTAATTGGCTGTCATCACTACGCGTACCATCTACGTCACTGTATGCCAAATTGCCAAACAACAGCCACTGTTGCTCATCACTGTTATTGGAGACACGAAAATCGCCCTTATAATCAGTCTTTTCAACTGTCGATGAGGAGGTCGCATAATTCGCTTGGAGTGTGGTGTACCAACCCTGAACTTGCTCTTGAAGACTATGGACAACAACGGTGGCATTAACCAATGGGCTAGATGAAAGAAAAGTTACGCAAATTAAAAATGAAGAAAGACAACGCAACAATGACATAGCATACTCAAAGTAGAGGTTAAAACAAACATTCTAATCAATCACTGATCACCAATCCACTCGTGACATATTTGACTTGTTTGCACCAGAGCTGCTGCACACATTGCGGCAAAAT
>Ga0181565_10001016_pt1 | contig 21349 bp, 19 predicted proteins | sample 101ome_16_FD_129661 | JGI IMG/M metagenome (GOLD analysis project Ga0181565, IMG submission 129661) | Coastal salt marsh microbial communities from the Groves Creek Marsh, Skidaway Island, Georgia - 101401AT metaG (megahit assembly) | ecosystem: Environmental > Aquatic > Marine > Intertidal... | reverse complement strand
CGAGACAGAGGAGAAGGTTATGAACATATCTCTTATTCTCTACGCAGAACACGAATTCAATGCATCTACATTTGCCGCGAGAGTATGTGCCGCTACTTTATCGGACTTTTATTCTTGTGTTACCGCAGCGATAGGTACGTTGAGGGGTCCTCTTCACGGTGGAGCAAATGAGAAGGCGATGGAACTCATCTCAAGATTTGAGGATGAGGAAACTGCCGCAAAATCTATCTACTCTATGCTTGAAAATAAAGAGCTCATCATGGGCTTTGGTCATGCCGTGTACAAGAACCAAGACCCGCGAAATGATATAATCAAGAAGTGGTCGAAAAAACTTTCAGTGGGAAGACCTAATGAGAAACTTTACGATATATCATCTAGAATTGAGAGGATAATGAAAGAGGAGAAAGGTCTTTTTGCCAATGCCGACTTTTTCCATGCGTCTGCCTACAATTTTATGGATATACCTACGAAGCTTTTCACTCCAATTTTTGTTTGTTCAAGAGTATCGGGTTGGGCAGCACATATCATTGAGCAGAGATCAGACAATAAACTAATAAGGCCTGGAGCAAAATATGTTGGAAGTGATCCACTTGATTTTGTCCCAATAAACGAAAGAGATTAATATGAAAAATGAGGTTTCAGAAAATTTTATTTCTGATTATGATAAAGAGATAAAAGAGATAGCAGACTACACTGTAAACTTCTCTAATTTTTCAGACCTGTCAAGGCAAACAGCATACCATGTGCTTCTAGATAGTATAGCCTGTGGCATACTAGCCCTAAAAAACGAATCATGTAAAAACTTATTAGGTCCAGTCTTTGGCGGTTCTAATATCGATGGCGGAGCAAGAGTTTTTGGAACAAACTATACGCTGGATCCAATTAGAGCGGCTTGGAATACAGGATGTATAATTAGGTGGTTAGATTTTAATGATACGTGGTTAGCGCAAGAATGGGGTCATCCCTCAGACAACCTGGGTGCAATTCTTCCGCTTACCGATTTTTTAAGTTTGAATAGAGTCAGTAAAGGTCAGAACCCAATCAAAGTATCAGAGTTACTAGAACATACAATTAAAGCTCATGAGATACAGGGAGTCTTAGCTCTTGACAATAGCTTCAATAAGGTAGGGCTTGACCACGTCTTGCTTGTCAGGGTAGCGTCAAGCGCTCTATCCTCATACCTTCTCGGCGGCGATTACGATGATGTATGTAATACCGTATCCCACGCCTGGTTAGATGGAAGTAGCCTAAGAACATACAGACACGCTCCTAACACGGGAAGTAGAAAGTCGTGGGCTGCGGGAGACGCAACATCGAGAGCAGTTCATCTCGCTTGGCTTACCACAAGAGGTGAAGGTGGATACAGAGGTGTTCTCTCTGCAAAGACATGGGGATTTAGTGACGTAAGTTTTAAAAGTAAACCAATTAAAAGAAGTCAAGAGTATGGTACTTATGTGATGGAAAACATTTTATTTAAAATTTCTTTTCCTGCTGAATTTCATGCGCAGACTGCTGTTGAGGCTGGAATATCTCTACATGAAAAGTATAGAGACAAACTCGATAAAATATCAAGTATTGAGGTGGAGACCCAGGAGCCTGCAGTAAGAATTATATCTAAGACCGGGCCACTACACAATTATGCTGATAGAGATCACTGCCTACAGTACATGATTGCTATAGCGTTGATATATGGAGAGGTTGAGGCTAAGCACTACCAAGATGAAATTGCGAGTAATCCGATGATTGATTCTTTGAGAGAAAAGATGATAATAAGTGAAAATCCAAAATTTTCTCGTGACTACCTGGATCCAAGTAAAAGATCAATTGCCAACAGTATCACTCTAGCTTTTGATGATGGATCAAAGTCAGAGAAAATAACTGTGGAGTACCCGGTAGGTCACAGGAATAGGAGAGACGAGGGGATTCCTCTTCTACTTGATAAATTTGAGTCCGCAATAAAAAGTTATTACCCTAGTAACCAATCAGATGATATATTAAACTCCTTCCTAGATATGGAGAATTTATCAAATATGTCAGTAAATGAGATGATGGATAAATTAGTTATAAAATGAGAGTTGTTGTCCAGAGGGTAAGTCAGTCAAACGTTAAGGTCTCAGGGGAGATTATTGGTGAAATTAATGAAGGCCTTATGGTTCTTGTAAGTTTTGTTGATGAAGATAATGATACTGATCTTGGCTGGATGACAAAAAAAATTATCAATCTCAGAATATTTAACGATGATGAGGGGAAGATGAATAGAAGTGTCCAGGACATAGGTGGAGATATTCTTCTTATTAGTCAGTTCACTCTCCACGGATCAACTAAGAAAGGGAATCGTCCTTCTTTCATTAAGGCAGCGAAGCCAGATTTTGCAAACGTTATGTATGAGAGATTTATTAAAGTATTAGAGCAGTCTCTGGGTAAGGAAATTCAGACTGGAGAGTTTGGTGGTGACATGAAAGTTAGTCTAGTTAACGACGGACCAACAACTATAATAATAGACTCAAAGGACAAAGAGTAAATTATTTTTCTGGAATAAATGTATAATTAAAAACTTTTTCAAATCTTCCGTCATCACTTTTCCATCTTAAAGTGCTTTCATCAATAATTTCAATAGAATAAGAGCCTGCATCATATTTATTTCCTTCACTAGAACATTCCAAAGTAAATCCAACTGTATTTTCATTCTTTGTTTCGCCACTAGAAAACTCACAGCTCTGGCTATCATATCCCCAGGAAGTATAAGAATAAATACCATTTATATCATCAGATATATTCAGTATAATTTCAGTAATATTTACATAATCATTTTTATTTTGAGCCCCTGCAGCAGCTTGTTCATCAATTTCATTTAAAAACACTTTGTATTGACCTCTCTTAAATTTTGTGCCAGAGATATCAACCTTATCTTCCTTAATAGTGGTATTAGATTTATCAACCTTATCTAAACATTTACCAAATTCGTCTTTACCAAACCTACATCTTATTTCTTTTTCGAAATCAGAGATTTTCCATACCCTTTCATCATCAACTTTTTCAAAATAAATGTTATAAATTATTTGCTTTATTAATTCATCATTTGAGTTTATAAATGCTAAAATCCTACTTTTATCACCTACTTCAAACTCATCTAGTTTTTTAGAAAAATAATGAGAAGTTTGAAAAAAAGAATAACCAGGATATTCATCTCCTAATACTCCATCATAGACATTATTGTCACCAGGAATCTTTCCCATAAAACCATCAGATTCTTTTGAGAAATAAACAGAATACCACGGTTTGGTTTTATCAGCAGCTTCAATTTTTACTTCATTTGGCACTACACCGATATCTTGAAAAATAGTAAAAGCTAACAGTGAAGTATAATTTAAATATTTAAAATCTTTGCTTTTTAATGTTTTTATTAAATTATCACTTGCCGTTCTTATTTTTTGAAATTCTTCAAGATACTTTGGTATTAAATATTTACAGTAAGAATCTATAGCATCTATCAATTCACTCACATCATCCTCAACATCATATCCGTAATTTGAGTAGACCTCCTCATAATCAATTGAGTTACATGTATAATTATTTTCTTTTAAAAAATTTAAAAACTGTTCAGCAGTTGGGATAGTTTGTGAGTAGACACTAAAGTTTATTAATAATAAAGAAATTAATAGTTTGATTTTTTTCATATTACTTCTTCTTAACAATCTTCTCCATAGTCAGCCCCTGCACTAAGATTGTAAATAGAACAACAGCGTAGGTTAGAATTAGTATAAGAGATTTAACATCTCCCATGTCATCAGGTAAGTTAAGGGCAAGAGCTATACTAAGTCCACCTCTCAAACCTCCCCATGTAATAATTTTAGCTGTATTTTCTTCAAAGTCTTTAAATCGTGATAGTATCGCAATTGGAATTGATACTCCAATATATCTAGAGAGTACAACAAGTAATATTGTTATTATTGATAACGCTAAATAAACTAAATTGAAGCTATCGAAAATTAAAATTATCTCAAGTCCAATCAGTATGAATAGGATAGCGTTAAGTGTTTCATCAAGAAGGTGCCAGAATTTATAGACGTAGTCTCCCATAGCAAGCTCAGAGTCTCCGTTACCGTCTTCCTCCTTGATATGTTTATTAAGATATAGACCAAGAATAACAACACCTAGTGGAGCTGAGAGATGGTACCTGGTCGCTATTACAGAAACAAATAGCACTAGAGAAAGAGTTATTAAAACTTCTAGTTCCACGTGCTCATTCTCAATATATCTAACTAATTTCAATCCTAAATATCCTATGATAGCCCCTAAAGCTAGACCACCTATTACTTCAGTGAAAAATAAAGTTCCCACAGAGTCAAATGTTATGTCTGCACCGGTAGTCTTTACTCCAAGTAAAGTCAAGAATACAACAACCCCAATTCCGTCATTGAATAAAGATTCTCCAGCAATTCTAGTCTCGGTAAGAGGGGATAATTTCATTTTCTTAATAATAGATAATACTGCAATTGGATCAGTTGGAGCTATTAACGAACCAAAAAGAAGACAGTCCAAATAACTTATCCCAAGAGAAGAGAGACCAAATAAAGGTGAGTTCAATAAATAAAACGTCAAACTTCCGACGACATATGTAGAGAAGAGAACACCAAATGAGGCTAGAAGTAAAATTGTAATCTTATCTTTCCTAAGTATATGTACGTTAATGGACATTGCTCCTGCAAATAGAAGAAAGGGTAGCATCACATTCATGAGCATGAAATTAAAATCAAAGCTCTCAGTAATTGTATATGCTAAGTCATAAAAACCTGGAAAGAAAAATCCAAATATTAGGATTATTACAGATAATGCTATAGCTAATATCATTAGACCTATAGTCATCGGGAGTTTTAAATATCTTAGATTAACGATTGAGAAGAAAGACGCTAAGATTAAAAGTATAGTACTCAGTTCAAGTATGTCGAGTCTCCTGTTCTCTATGAGTGAATATCCTTGGTTTAATTCTTCCACAAAAAATTTGTACTTATTTAAGAATATGTGAAAATAACTATAAATTTAAATATGACTATAGAAGAAGCTCAAAAACTTGTTGACAACTGGATTAAAGAGAAAGGTGTCAGGTATTTCAATGAACTAACTAATACTACTATTCTCATGGAGGAGGTAGGGGAACTCGCAAGAGTTATAGCTAGGAAGTACGGGGAGCAATCAACAAAAAAAGGTGAGGAAAACCTTGACTTAGCAGATGAAATCGCAGACGTCCTATGGGTTCTAATGTGTATTGCAAATCAGACAGGTGTTGACCTTACTGAAGCTTTTAGAAAAAATATGGAAAAGAAAGACAGAAGGGACTCTCAGAGACATTTAGACAATAAAAAGTTAAGATAAAACTATTTTATTTTCTTTAAGTATAGGTACAATGGGTTGGGTATTTACCCTAGAACAAAATTCTATATCTATCTGATTATCATATCCTGATAACCTTTTCGCGTGAGATGAAAGCCTCATTGTTTCTAATATATTGTTTGTCTTATCATGTAGAGCTTTTGCGATTAATGCAGTATCAGATTCAATTTCAAAGTTTTCTAGGCCAGCAATGATTCCCCCTGCACAAAGAGTATCTTCTAGATTTGTTTTGCCGAGCCAACCAGAGCATAGAAGTATTACATCTGACTCAGATGCTTTAATAAAATTGATAACTGATTTAATATTGAGAAAAGAACATAGAATAGTATATTCTGATCCCTCTGATTTAATAATTGCTTTTGATCCATTACTTGTAGCGATTGCTACTTTTTTCCCTCTGATATCTTTTTCTCTTAATTTTGTTGGAGAGTTTCCATAATCAAAACCATCAACTTTTTTGCCAAGTCTCTCAGCCATTATAATGTAGTCATGATCTTTTAAATTCTTGCATTCTTCTAATGAACCGATAGGTTTCACATGATCAGCTCCTAAGAATAGCAATGTGTTGATTGTGCTTGTTGCTCTTAATACATCAATTACAACTACTATTTTTCCTTTATGATCATAATTGTCAAAATCTTGGTGGGTAAGGCATACATCTATACTTCTCATATAAATGGTCTTTTTACTATTTGTGCTTCTACTTTTTTTGATCTGACTTCAATGAATATTTTTTCTGAGATAGTATTTTCACCGTAGCTAACATATCCCATTCCTATTGCCTTTTTTGAATATGGGGATATTGAACCACTTGTAACTTCACCAACTAGTTCCTTTTCTTTATTAAATATCTTATACCCTTTTCTAGGGATACCTTTTTCAACTAATTCGAACCCGATAAGAACCTTAGATGGTTTATTATTTCTGTCCCTATCTACAATTTCTTTTCCTATGAATTCTATATCTTTTTTACATATCCATCCAAGTCCAGCCTCAATTGGATTTATAGAGTCATCAATATCATTTCCGTGTAGGCAGAACCCCATCTCTAACCTGAGAGTATCTCTGGCTCCAAGTCCTATAGGTTGGATTCCAAATTTATTACCTGCTGACATAACACTATCCCATAGGGATTCAGCAAATTCATTTTTTACGTAAAGCTCAAAACCTCCAGCTCCTGTGTACCCAGTTGCTGAAATAATAATATTCCCAAACTTATTACTCTCCTTTTCTATGAATGTATAGTATTTTATTTCTGAGAGATCTTCTTCAAATAATTGGCTGCATACTTTCTCTGCGTTTGGTCCTTGGACAGCAAAAAGAGAGTACTCGTCAGAATCATTTTTTATTTCTACCCCTAGATTATTATTATCGTTGAGCCAGTTAAAATCTTTCTCCATGTTAGATGCATTAACCACAAGCATATACTTATTTTCTCCCATGTCATAGACTAGAAGGTCGTCAATTATTCCACCTGAACGATTTAATATAGAAGAATACTGGACTTTTCCTTTTGTTAATTTATTGATGTCATTGGTGGTAACCATCTGTAAAAAATCTTTTGCCATTTCTCCTGTAACAAAAAATTCTCCCATGTGAGATACATCAAAAATTCCTACTTTTTCCCTAACACAATTATGCTCATCCGCTATAGTAGAATACCACATAGGCATATTATATCCCGCAAACGGAACCATTTTAGCATTATTATCTAGGTGAAACTTTTCGTTTTGTAGACTCTTTGTGTTCATGCCTCAAAGATAAGTTTTAAAGATTAATTTATAGAAGTTTAAATGATTTCCTATGATATCTAGTCACTCCATATTTTTTTATGGAATCTCGATGCATTTTTGTGGGGTACCCAAAATTTGATTCCCATGAATACTTATCATATTTGAGAGATAAGTTTTTCATCAGGTCATCTCTATAATTTTTTGCAAGAATTGATGCAGCGGCAATATTTTGAAATTTATTATCTCCCTTGATTATACACTCATGACTAATCTTTTTATATGGATTAAATTTATTGCCATCCACTATAATGAATTCTGGTCTTACTTTTAATTTATCAAGAGACCTATGCATAGCCAGTATTGAGGCATTTAGGATATTTATTTCATCTATTTTATTATTACTCACCTCAGAAATACTCCAACTAGTTGCATTATCAATTATTTCTTGACCTACCTCTTTCCTTTTCTTATGACTTAATCTTTTTGAGTCAATAATTGACTTATTCTTGTAGTCTGGTGGAAGTATTACTGCAGCTGCAACAACTGGCCCAGCTATACATCCTCTCCCAACCTCATCGCATCCTGCTTCTACTAATTTGTACTGATACTGCGCATTTAACATTTTTTAATAATTATTATTTATTCTTCATGCAATATTTCTAGAACTATGTCGTCTAATAGATGTGACAAGTAAAATATTAAATTATTAACTATGAAAAAAATACTTCTAATTATAGTAACACTTTTTATCTCAGATCTAGCATATTCTCAAGTTCAAAGAGGTAATAATTTCCAGAGGAGAGGTACGGTTGATAGAGATCAGATTAGGGAAAGGTTAGAGATGAGAAGGGAGTCAGTCCAAAGTGGAGAAATTGATCCTGTACGAATACTTAATCTTACAGAGGAACAAAGGAAATCATTCAAAGAAATTAATTCAAAACATTTATCCGCTGTAAAACCGATAAAGAAAGAGATGATGAAGAAAAAATTAGAGATGCAACTAGAGAAGATGGAAGATAAAATTGATATAGCTACAGTCAATAAATTATTTGACGATATCTCTGATCTAGAAGCAGAATTAAGAAAGTCTGAATTTAATAGAAACCTAGAAATTAGGTCTCTACTTGATGACGAACAAGAAATGAGATTCGAGAGGTTGATGCAGAGGAAAAAGATGATGGAGAAAAATAAAATAATGAGAAAAAATTCAAGAATATGATTCAAGAACAAGTTTCATACTAAGTAAAGTTTAACAACAATTCATATCTAAAGCCCGAGACATCGGGCTTTTTTTTATCTTTGCCTGCCATGAAATTATCTCAGCATATTAAGGATAACCTCAACTTATCATTTCCAATAATGATAAGCCAACTTGGTCATATTACTGTTGGTGTTGCTGACAGCCTAATGATAGGTAATGTCTCTATTCCTCAATTAGCTGCTGTTTCTCTTTCAACTTCAATATTTGGGTTTATTCTTCTTTTCTGTATTGGTTTATCTTATGGGATAACACCGCTCATTGCATCTAAAAAATCAGATAAGAATTATATATCAATGACTTTTTATAATGGAATGTATCTAAATATGTTCTTTACAATATTATTAGTTATTATAACCATATACTCTAAATATTTACTCCAGTATCTGGGCCAAGACGAAGAGGTTTTGTTTCATACCTACAGGTATCTGGATATTATAGCAATTTCTCTTGTGCCTTTGATGCTATTTCAGACATTTAAGCAATTTATAGAAGGCCTTGGATTCACAAAACCTGCCATGTACATCTCTATATTTTCAAATGTTATAAATATTATTTTAAATGCTATTCTAATTTTTGGACTTTTTGGCTTTCCTAGATTAGAAATTGTGGGCGCGGCATATGCTACTCTAATAAGTAGAATCTTAATGTTTATTATAATATTTATTTATTGTTTGAATAGTAAGAGGTTCCAAGAATATATTTTACGATTGAATATCTCTTTTAACTATACATCTTTTAGAGCAATTTTTGGAATCGGATTCACATCTGGCCTACAATATATTTTTGAGGTAGGAGCATTTACTGTAGCTACAGTAATAATTGGTTCAATTGGAGCAATTCAGTTGGCATCCCACCAGATTGCACTAAATCTAGCAAGTATTTCATATATGATTGCCTCTGGAATTGGGTCAGCTTCTATGATATCTCTCGGATACTATTACGGAGAGGGAGACAACGAGGAAATAAGGAAATCAGGGTATTCTAATTTTATACTTGTATTGATACTAATGTGTATTTCAGCATTTGTTTTCATTGTATTTAGAGATATTCTTCCAACATTTTATGTTGATGATTATGAGGTTATATCTTTAGCGTCTTCTTTACTAATAATTGCTGGTCTATTCCAGTTATCAGATGGGGTTCAAGCCGTAGGTTTAGGAGTTTTAAGGGGTATTAGAGATACAAAAATCCCTACACTTGTAACTTTTATTTCATATTGGGTTATTGCTATTCCTCTCTCGTATTACTTAGGGATAATTTCCGATTACGGTTTGTTTGGGGTGTGGATTGGTTTAAGTGTTGGATTAACTATAGCAGCAGTTTTTCATGTTCTTCGTTTTAACTATCTTACGTCAGCTAAGTAGCTATGAAAATATTTACTATTCTATATTCTTTTTACGGTCTCCTAGTTTTCTCGTCTCTTTTTATTTTCTTTTCGATACCTCTTTTATTGGGAATCTGGTTTAAGCCTCTGAAAAAAATGGCGTATTGGGCACATCATAAAATAGCAAGAACATTTTTCTCATTAATATTTATTCCAATGAAGATTAGGTATGAAGAAGGTGTTGACTTGAAAAATCAATATGTTATCATCGCAAATCACTTCTCTTACATTGATATACCAGCTCTTGCTGCTTTAAATATACCTTTCAAGTTCATTGGAAAGATGCAAGTCAATAATATTCCGGTTCTTGGTTATATTTTTAAAAATCTTCATATAATGGTTGACAGAGATAGTAAGGAAAGTAGAAAACAAACTTACATTGATTGTTTTAGGTCATTAGATCAGGGTTACAGCATAGGAATTTTTCCTGAGGGAGGTATCAAGACAGAAAAAGTTCCCAAGATGGCACCATTTAAAAACGGAGCATTTGCTATGGCCTTAGAAAAACAAGTACCTATCCTTCCTGTGTCTTTACTTGGTGCATATAAAATAATGAAAGGGTCATTTTATATAAATTGGAGTCCGTGTGAGATAGTATGTCATAAACCTATTTATACTGATGGGTTCACAACAAAAGATGTAGACGCTTTCAGGGAAAAATGCTATAAGATTTTACAGTCTGAACTTGACAAAGCATATAACGAATAAGCGATTATTTGATTATTTTATTCCCCTAAAAAAACTAACTTTAAAGTCATGGCTATAACCAAATTTAATTACGGGGAAGATACTTTAACTTATAGTTTAGCATTTGAAATTGCTGAGGGTAAAATTGCTGCTGGATTATCTGAGTCTCAGAAGAAAATAATTTCACTATCTAGAAAAAATGTAGAAAATGCTTTAGAAGCTGATAAAAAAATTTACGGGATCAATACTGGTTTTGGTGCTCTTTGCAGTGAGATTATCTCTAAAGATGATGTAAGTCAGCTCCAGAAAAATTTAATTAAAAGTCATGCAGTAGGAGTTGGAGATGATATTCCTAAAATCATTTCAAAACTAATGATGATTTTAAAAGTTCACTCTCTTTGCATGGGCTATTCTGGAGTAAGAGTAGATTTGATTGAGAGGCTATTATGGAAAATAGATAATAATATTATTCCAGTGGTGCCCTCTAAAGGTTCGGTTGGTGCATCTGGGGATTTAGCACCTCTTGCACATCTTTTCTTGCCATTGATTGGTGAAGGAGAAGTGATTTACAGAAATAAAAAGGTGAAGTCGTCTTATATGCTTTCAATGGAGAAAAAAACTCCTATTAATATAAAGGAAAAAGAAGGTCTTGCACTTCTTAACGGAACACAGTTTATATCTGCTTATACATGTTTTGCATTAACTAGATTCAGAATTTGTTTGGAAAACGCCGATATAATTGGAGCCATGTCAGTAGAATCAACTCTTAGTTCTTTAGTACCATTTAGTAAAGAAATATCTGAATTGAGACCTTTTCAAGGAGCTCAACATGTTGCAGGTAAGGTCAGAAATCTTCTTAAAAACTCTCAGGTTCTAGAGTATCATAAAGACTGTGATAATGTCCAGGACCCATATTCAGTAAGGTGTATTCCTCAAGTTCATGGTGCGAGCTGGGATGCATTCTATCACCTAGAAAGGTTAGTTAATATCGAGCTTAACTCGATAACAGATAATCCTATTGTACTTAAAGATGGAGATATTGTAAGTGGTGGTAATTTTCATGGACAACCTCTCGCAATACCAATTGATTATAATATAATAGCTGCCTCTGAACTTGGAAATATTTCTGACAGAAGGGTTTATCTACTCCTTAAAGGAAATGAGAAAGTGCCAAAGCTTCTTGTTAAAAATACAGGTCTTAATTCTGGGTTCATGATTTTACAGTATACTACTGCAGCATTAGCAAGTGAAAATAAAAATTTATGTTACCCAGCTAGTGCAGACTCTATCACAACCTCACTAGGTCAAGAAGATCATGTTAGTATGGGTTCGATTGGTGCTGTAAAATTTCTTCAAGTCGTTAGAAACTTAGAAAAAATACTTAGTATTGAACTGATATGTTCATCTCAGGCATATGATTTTTTAAAACCGCTTTCGTCAGGAAAGAAAATAGAGGATTGTCACAAGTATATACGTACTAAAATATCTCATTGTGATAATGATAAAGTTTTTATAGATGATATGAAAGAAGCAGAAATAATTATAAAATCAAAAAAATTAATTGAATTAACTTCTTAGAAAAATGGATACTAAAAGTTTTATAGAAAAGTATGCTAATCATCCAAATTATAAGTCTCCTACAGGAAATACTTTACATGCAAAAAGCTGGCAAACTGAAGCTCCTCTCAGAATGTTTTTAAATAACTTAGATGCAGAGGTTGCGGAGGATCCATCTAATTTAGTAGTGTACGGAGGATCTGGTCAAGCCGCTAGGAATAGGGAGTCTGTAGAAAAAATAATTGATGTATTATTAAACCTAGAAGATGACGAAAGTCTGTTGATACAGTCTGGAAAACCAGTAGGAAAAGTAAGAACTCATGAACAGGCACCAAGGGTTTTAATTGCAAATTCTAATCTTGTTCCTGAGTGGGCAAATTGGGAGCATTTTGAGAAGTTAAAAGAAGACGGGTTGATGATGTATGGTCAGATGACTGCAGGTAGCTGGATTTATATTGGAACTCAAGGTATTCTCCAGGGAACATATGAGACTTTTGCTGCATGTGCCAACCAACATTTTGGTGGATCATTAAAAGGTAAGTTACTAGTATCAGGTGGACTAGGAGGTATGGGTGGAGCTCAACCTCTTGCCGCAACTATGGCTGGCGCAACATTTTTAGGAGCTGATATTGATCCAGAGAGAATCCAGAAAAGGTTGAAAACGAAATATATTGATAAGATGACAGATTCATATGAAGAGGCAAGAGACTGGGTCCTTCAGGCAAAGGAAAGAGGAATGAATGTGTCTGTAGGATTAGTTAGTGATATAGGAGATCTTCTTGAAAAGTTATTAGAAGATGATATTATTCCTGAGATTTTAACGGATCAGACATCAGCACATGATCCAGTTTTTGGTTATGTGCCAAATGGCATGAGTCTAAGTGATGCACATTGTTTAAGAAAAAATGACCAGGTTAAGTATAAAAAATTGTCATTAACAAGCATGGCTAGACATGTTTCTTTAATGTTAGAGATGAAATCTAGAGGTTCTATAACATTTGACTATGGAAATAATTTGAGAGAGTTCGCAAAGCAAGGTGGTGAGACAGACGCATTCAGTTTCAATGGCTTTGTTCCTGATTATATCAGACCTCTTTTCTGTGAGGGAAAAGGTCCATTCAGATGGGCAGCTCTTTCTGGGGATCCAGAAGATATTTACACAACTGACAAAGCTTTAATAGAAGCTTTCCCAGAGAATAAAGATATGATTAGCTGGCTTACTCAGGCAAGAGAAAAAATTCAATTCCAAGGCCTTCCATGTAGAATTTGTTGGTTAGGAATGGGTGAGAGAGAGAAAGCGGGTCTTATTTTTAATGACTTAGTAAAGCAAGGAAAAGTTTCAGCTCCGATAGCAATAGGAAGAGATCATCTTGATTGTGGCTCTGTAGCTTCACCAAATAGGGAAACTGAGGGTATGCTTGATGGATCTGATGCAGTTTCAGATTGGCCTCTACTTAATTTGATGTCTAATACTGCTGGTGGAGCAACTTGGGTTTCTTTTCATCACGGCGGGGGTGTAGGCATGGGATATTCACAACACGCAGGTATGGTTGTGCTTGTAGATGGTACAGATAGAGCAGAAAAATGTATTAAAAGAGTTTTACATAATGATCCAGCCATGGGTGTATTTAGACATAATGATGCAGGATATGATATTGCTAAAAAGCATTCAAAAAAGTTTAATCTAGATATTTAGTATTGAAAGAATTAATTGGCCCTTTTTCTCAAATCATTACAATGGTAAATCTGCCAGAAAGAGGAGCAATTAGTGATAATAGTCTTGAAATAATTGATGATGGTGGGGTGGTAATTGAAGATGGTAAAATTATTGAGGTTGGTGATTTTTTATCATTAAGTAAAAATGATTTAGATGTAAAAGAAATTACTTATCCATGTGTATTACTTCCAGGGTTTATTGATTCACACACTCACGTCTGTCATTATGGAAATAGATCTGATGAGTATGCAAAAAGAAATTCTGGTATTTCATATCAACAAATATTAGAAGAAGGAGGAGGTATTCATAATACAATGAATTCAACCTCAAATTCTACAGATGAGCAACTAACAGATGATACATTAAATAGACTCAAAAGACATTTTCAGGAGGGGGTATTAACTTGTGAGGTAAAAAGTGGATACGCTCCTAACTTAGAAGATGAGGTTAGAATGTTGAGAATTATCAACGAAATTGATAGCTCTAATGATATAGATCTAATCCCAACATGTCTTGCCGCACATGTAACTCCAAAAAAATATGAGTCATCAAAAAAATATCTAGATTCTATTGTTAATGACTTATTACCGATAATAAAAGAAGAAAATTTATCTAATAGGGTTGATATCTTTATAGAAGAAAAAGCTTTTTCAATAACAGAAGCATCTAACTTTTTGGAGAAGATTAAAAATGATTTTTATATTACTGCTCATGCTAATCAATTTACTTCTGGTGGTTTAAAAGTTGGAGTTGATAATGGTGCGGTTAGTGTTGATCATCTTGAGGTAATAACTGATCAAGAAATAGATTACTTATCAAAATCAGATACTACTGGAGTTGTTTTGCCTGGATGTAGCCTTGGTCTTGGAATCCCATTTGCTCCAGCAAGAAAACTTTTAGATTATAACTGTAAAGTTTCTATTGCATCAGATTGGAATCCTGGTTCTGCTCCTATGGGTGATTTGTTAATGCAGGCTTCTCTTCTGGGATCTACAGAAAAATTATCTAATGCTGAAGTTCTTGCAGGGATTACATGTAGAGCAGCAAATGCTCTATCTTTAGAAGATAGAGGATCTCTTGAGAATGGAAAAATTGCAGATATGATTGGTTTTAAAACAAATGATTTTAGAGATATTCTTTATAATCAAGGTAAATTAAAGCCGTCTTTTATCTGTAAAAGAGGTAAAATCTATAATTAATATTAATTTTAAATTGTGAATCAAATAATAGAGTGTGTACCTAATTTCTCAGAAGGAAGAAACCAAGAGGTGATAAATGAAATATCTGAAGCTATTTCTAATACAAAAGGAGTGCACCTACTTAATGTAGATCCTGGACAAGCAACTAATAGAACTGTGATGACATTTGTTGGTGATCCAGATTCAGTTATATCTGCTGCCTTTAATGCGATTAAGACTGCTAGTGAAAAAATTGATATGTCGAAACACAGTGGAGAACATCCAAGGTTTGGAGCAACAGATGTGTGCCCATTAATTCCTGTTTCAAATATAACATTTGATGAGCTTATTCCTTATGCAGAGAAGTTAGCAAAAAAGGTTTCTGAGGAATTAAATATACCTATATACTTGTATGAACACGCTGCTAGAGAAGATAAAAGAAGAAATTTAGCAAATGTAAGATCTGGAGAATATGAAGGTCTAAATAAAAAAATAAATAGTAAAGAATGGAAGCCAGATTTTGGAAGTTCGTTTAATAAAAAATCAGGTGCTACAGCAATTGGTGTTAGGGACTTTCTTATTGCCTATAATATAAACTTAAATACTAAATCTACGAGACTGGCAAATGCTATAGCATTTGATGTAAGAGAGAAGGGAAGAATTAAAAGAAAAGGACACCCTGTTATAGGTGAAATTGTATACGATAAAAATGGAAATCCTGATACTATTCCTGGTTCTTTAAAACACGTAAAGGCAATTGGTTGGTATATTGAGGAATTTGGTATTGCCCAGATATCAATGAACCTTACTAATATCACTGAAACACCTATTCATACTGTTTTTGAAGAAGTTGTTAAAAAAGCTAATGCAAGAGGTGCTAGTGTAACAGGCTCTGAATTAGTTGGTTTAATTCCACTAAAGTCTATGATTGATGCTGGAAAATATTTCCTAAAAAAACAAAATAGATCTATTGGTATTCCTGAAGAAGATATTATAAAGATCGCTATTGAATCTTTAGGCCTTAATCAGGTAAAGACTTTTGATCCAAATAAAAATATTATCGAATACTATCTAGATAAAATAACAAATAAAAATGGTAAGCTAATAGATCTTTCTTCAAGAAGCTTTTCTGATGAAGTATCTCGAGAAACTCCAGCTCCAGGTGGTGGTTCAGTTTCATCTTATGTCGGTACATTAGGTACATCATTAGGTGGGATGGTTGCTAATTTATCTTGTAATACTAGGGGATGGGAGAATAAAGTTGATATTTTTAGCGAAAAGGCTTATGAAATTAACCAACTAAGAGAAAAATTATTATCTCTTGTTGACGAAGATGCTAACTCATTTAATAGTATAATGGAAGCGTACAAGTTACCTAAAGATTCAGAGGAAAATAAACAAATTAGATCTAAAGCAATTAAAGATGCTACTTTGTATGCTGCACAAATTCCTTTGAACATCATGGTAGAATCATATAACTCTTATGAAATAATTGAGTTTTTAGCAAAAGATGGAAATCAGAATTCATTGTCAGATTCAGGAGTTGCTTGTCTTTGTGTTCACACTGCAATACACGGTGCATATCTAAATGTCAGAATTAACCTGAAAGATGCAACTGGTGGAGAAGATATAATGAAAAAGGCAGATAAAATTTTAAAAGACTCTCATTCGAAAAAAGAAAAAATAATGAAATTGGTAGAAGATAAATTATAATTTCTACATTTAAATAACTTTATAATCATGCAAGAATTTAATGAATTTTTAATTTTTATTGATCAGTACCTAGGTAGCTCGTCTTGGTTTGTTCCTTTATTACTTGGTACTGGTGTATTTTTTACATTCTATCTAAAATTTCCACAGATAAGATATTTTGGGTTTGCTCTAAAAGTTGTTCGAGGAAAATTTGATAAAAAGGATGACCAGGGAGATACCTCACATTTTCAGGCTTTAACAACCGCTCTATCAGGAACTGTTGGTACTGGAAATATTGCAGGAGTAGCTTTTGCCATACACCTAGGTGGTCCAGCTGCTTTATTTTGGATGTTAGCTACTGCTATGGTAGGTATGACAACTAAATTTGTTGAGGTTACTTTGTCCCATAAATACAGAGAAAAAATTTCTGATGGCTCTATGTCTGGAGGTCCAATGTATTTCATGAAAAATGCTGATTTTAGACTTTTTGGGAATAAGGTTAACTTGAAATGGGTTGGAATTATGTTTGCTTTTGCAACAGTTTTATCTTCTTTCGGAACAGGTAGTTTGCCTCAGATAAATAGTATTTCTAACTCAATGTTCTCCTCATTTGGTATAGATAAAATGCTCACTGGTGGAATTTTAGCTATTCTCTTAGGTGTAGTTATAATTGGTGGAATTAAAAGAATTGCTAGTATAACAGAAAAACTAGTTCCATTTATGGCTGTAGTTTATATTATTGGTGCTTTTTCTGTTATAATATTTAATTATCAAAATATTGTTCCTTCCTTTATTTCAATTTTTTCTGAAGTATTTTCTGGAAGTGCTGCAGTGGGAGGTTTTCTTGGAGCTTCAATCTCATTTGCTATATCTAGAGGTGTAAACAGAGGATTATATTCAAACGAAGCTGGACAAGGATCTGCTCCTATAGCGCATGCTTCAGCAAAGACAAATGAGCCTGTGTCTGAAGGGCTTGTAGCAATACTAGAGCCATTTATTGACACGATAATTATTTGTACAATTACAGGTTTAGTTTTATTGTCGTCAGGTGTATGGAACGAAAAGCATGAAAACACATTTGCTCAAGCTGATCTTATATTTTTAGATAAAGTATATACTGAAGATAAAGAAGAAGATGTAAAAGATTTATTTAATTACTTAAATGGCAATAGTGGTATCTCAATGTATAGTGGAAATATTGATGTAATTGATGGGAGACACTCTAATGAAATATCAATCCTTCACGCACGTTCTTTGGCTGAAGATATTTTATTCTATAACAATGATGATGAAGTTTTTAATGGAACTTTAAATGTAGTTGATGGAAAGCTTCAAAATGATCTAATTGTAAAAGGTAAATCATTAGTACATAGTGCTCCCCTGACGGCAATTGCTTTTGATAGAGGATTTTTCGGTAATTACGGAAATTATATTGTGAGTATTGGTCTTTTACTATTTGCTTTTAGTACTGCTATTTCATGGTCATATTATGGAGATCGAGCTATGACTTTCTTATTTGGTGCAGGGTCAGTAGTATACTATAGGGTGATTTATGTTATTGGATTCTTTGTAGCCTCATTTGCTGATACAACTGTTATTTGGAATGTTTCATTAATTACAATCGCATTGATGACTGTTCCAAATTTGATTGGATTGTTATGGTTAAGAAAAGAAGTAAAGTCAACAATTAGTAAGTATTGGGTAGACTTTAAGAAGGAGTGGCCAAATGAAAAGACTCCAGAGTAAATTACTCTAGCTTCTTATCAATTTCATTAATTATATTTTCAATTTTTTTGTAAGCATCTTTGTTTTCTGATGTTTGACCTTTGTTATCCTCAAGTTCTACAGAAAGTTTAAAAGCAATCATTGCTAGAATGTCTTGTAAGTCATCGATATTCATTTGACTTTTAATCTCTGATATCCTCTTGTTTAGATCTTTACCAATATTTCGAATTTTTTGTTCATCTTCAATGGGAACTTTCATAGGGTAAGATCTATTTCCAATTACTAATTTTATTGAGAGATTTTCCAATTTATTCTTTAAGGTTATTTATGATAGTATCTAGTTCTTCTATTGTAGAGTCTATATCGTCTTTTAGTTTTGATTTTTCATCTGAAGAGAGAATTTCTAAGTTTGAATTATTAGCATTATTGAATTTGTATAGTATTAAATCAATTTCTCTATCAGTTATTTCCTTCTTTAGATTTTCATTAATTGCCTCAAGCTTTTTGTATTTTGATATTAGAATAGAAAACTTACTTTCTAATTCAATAATTTTTTTGTTTAAACTTTCTGGCATATTATTTTCTAATTTCTGCTTTTAAATCTTTTTCAAACCTCATAATCAAATTCTCCATCGTACTATTAATAATTTTATCTTCTAAAGTTTTATTATCATCATGAAGAACAAATCTCAAAGCATAGGCAATTTTATCTTTACCTATTCTATCTCCCTCATATATGTTATATAGAGAATAATTTTTAATTATTTTATTTCTATTCTGATCGATTACAGAAGAAATTTCTGAAAACTTCTGATTTTTTGATAAAATAATCGAGAGGTCCCTTTTCACTTCAGGAAACTTAGATATTTTAGTAATTGTGAATTCTTCTTTTAAACATGCCAAATAATTTTCCCATAAGATTTCGGCAAAATATAGTTTTTGGCCGATATCAAAAGTCTTGAGGAGACTTTGTCTTACTTCTCCTATTTTACAAATTACTTTTTTATCCTCTATTATTTCAATACAATTAATAAGTGATTTTGATTCTACCCCTTTGACTTTGTAATTGTTGATATTACCTAAAATCAAAACTTTATTTATAATATTTTTAATATCAATAAAAGATACTTCCTCAGAATTGTTATAAAAATGTTCATCCTTATTAAGTCCTGTCATATACAGTCCAAGCTTTTTTGTTTCAATGAATTTATTATCACTCCCTTGATTGTAGATCTTATCAAATTCAAAAAATTTGAGATTGTTTTGTTTTCTGTTAAGGTTATATCGAATAGATTCTAATCCAGTGAATAAAAGATTTTGTTTTAAAATAGCGTGCTCATCACTAAGCTTGTTAACCATCTCAATAGTTTTTGAGTCATCCCAAGACTCATTTTTCGAGTGTTTAAGCGAAGTTAGAGAGTTTGTAGTTATTTCATGAAATCCAGAGCTAACAAGCATGTTCATAACTTTTGAGAGTATGTTGTTTTCATATGAACCTGTACTCTCGTCAGATAAAAAGTTGCTTTGATTTTTAGATGATGTTTTTATGTTGTTATATCCATAAACCCTTAATATTTCTTCAACTATATCTGCTTCCCTTGTTACATCTACTCTGTAGGGAGGTACGTCTGCTAATATCTTATTATTTTTTTCCTCAATATTAATATCTAAAAGAGTAAGTATTTCATTTATTCTTTTGGTATCTATATTCTGTCCAATTAATTGATTGACTCTGTTATAATCAATCTCAATTTTTCTATTTTCTATTTTGTTTGGATAAACATCATAAATCTGTGAGACAACATCTCCTTCACAGTATTTATTAATAAGAATCGAAGCGAACTTTAGGGCAAATACTGTAATATTTGGATCAATTCCTCTTTCAAATCTGTAAGATGCATCTGTTTTAAGACCATGGTTTAAACTAGATTTTCTTATGTCAGAAGGATTAAAATACGCACTCTCTAAAAATATAGTTTTAGTCTCTTCGGTAACTCCAGAGTTCTCTCCTCCAAATACACCTGCTATGCACATGGGCTTATTCTCTCCATCGCAAATCATCAAATCATCTTCTTTGAGTTTTCTTTCAATTCCATCAAGAGTGATAAATTTCTCATTTTTATTACCGTATCTAACTATTATTTTTTCTTTAGAAATTTTCTCAAAGTCAAAAGCATGAAGAGGTTGTCCTAGACTATGTAAAACGTAGTTTGTGATATCAACTACATTATTTATTGGATTGATGCCTATGGATATAAGTAAGTCCTTAATTTCAGATGGAGACTCATTAATTTTAATATTATCAATAATACATCCCGCGTATCTTGGGCATGCTGATGATTCTTGGATATCAATTTCAATTTTTTTATTGTCAGAGGATTTAAATTTCTTGATGTCTGGTAGAATAATTTCTCTTTTTTGTGATGCTTTAATATCTCTTGCTACTCCAAGATGAGATGCAGCGTCAGCTCTGTTTGGTGTTAGTGAGATATCATAGACTGTATCTGAAATTAAGTCAAAATAGTTTATTGCTTTATCTCCAACTTTAGCTTTATCTGATAAAACAATAATTCCAGAATGTGAGTTTCCAATTCCAATTTCATCTTCTGCACATATCATTCCATTAGATTCAATATCTCTAATTTTTGCTTTTTTAATTTCGATTATCTTTTTTTCTGTATTCTTAATTTTAGTTCCAGATTTAGCAACTACAACTTTCTGTCCAACTTCGATATTATTAGCTCCACATATTATGGAAAGACTTTCCTTTCCTGTATCCACTTTTGTTATGTTCAGCCTATCAGCATTAGGGTGCTTTTCAATTTCCGTTATTTCACCAACTATTAAATTACTTAAAAAGTCTTTATCTGGTTTTAAAGAAATGACTTCATCTACTTCAAGTCCAACTTCAGTAAGAATTGATTCTAAATCCTCTGGATTTTCACTTATTTCTATGAATTTTTTTAACCAGTTAAGCGATATTTTCATTATCAATAAAGTTAATCAATAAAATTAGAGAAAATT
>Ga0181565_10001005_pt1 | contig 21448 bp, 19 predicted proteins | sample 101ome_16_FD_129661 | JGI IMG/M metagenome (GOLD analysis project Ga0181565, IMG submission 129661) | Coastal salt marsh microbial communities from the Groves Creek Marsh, Skidaway Island, Georgia - 101401AT metaG (megahit assembly) | ecosystem: Environmental > Aquatic > Marine > Intertidal... | reverse complement strand
GGCGAGCACGGCCTCTGGCAAAAAATGAGCCTTTTTGAAGAAAGTGCACGGGTTCCACTCATCATGGCGGGGCCTGGGGTTGACTCGCATGCAAGCATTGTGCGTGCACCTGTCGGGCTTGTGGATCTCTATCCGACGCTCACCGACTTATGCCAGATCAAGGCACCTGATAATCTGCAGGGGCAAAGTCTAGTCCCGATGTTGACGGACCCTCAGGTTCCGGGAAGGGGTTGGGCTCTGACCCAGGTGACGCGGCGAAATAAAACCAAGGCAGGAGGTTTGGTTTTTGGTTATACGCTGCGGACTGAACGCTGGCGCTACACATCATGGGATGAAGGCAAGGCAGGGTATGAAATCTACGATCATCAGACTGATCCAGCTGAGCAGGACAATTTAGCTGGTAAGCCTGCTTTTAGAGAACTGGAAGAAAGCTTGAAGGAACAGCTGAAAGCAGCCGTTGCTCAATCTCTTCCTGACAAGGGTCTATCACTCAAACCGCAGAGTGTCCCTTGGGCTCCGAACTTGAAGCAGCCCTGACTCGGGCATAGCTGGCAGCCCAAAGTAGGCGATGTTTTTGTTGCACTGCCCACAAGGATGGCTTAACTGAAGTCAAACCTTGATGATACTCCGGGCTTCTTTCATGAAATACGTACATTCATTTGTCCAAGTGGGATTAGGTATGTTAACTGGCGTTGTGGGGTGGATCCTTATTTCGGGCTCTCAGAGCGGCTTGGCCCAGCATGTTGAACCACCTGACTTGCGCATTGATGAGTCACCCCTTGAGGAGGAGCTCAAGCGTACAACTAGTTTTGCTCCGGTTGTCCGGCGGGTATCACCCTGTGTGGTTTCCATCCAGACGATTCAGATGGCCCCTGAAGGCGACGGGATGATGGACTTTGATGCACTCAGGCGCTTTTTTGCCCCGGATGACCCAAGCCCTAGGCCACGAGAAGACCCGTTCAGAGCTCAGGGTACGGGTTCGGGTGTGATTGTTTCGGATGATGGTTTCGTTCTTACCAATCACCATGTGATTGAAGGGGCTGAGACCATTTCTGTAACCCTGGCGGACGGTAAAACCATCCTCAAAGCCAAGGTTTTGGGTGCTGACAAGCATTCGGATCTGGCGGTGCTTAAAGTTGAAGCCAAGGGGTTGCCAGCTATGACTCTTGGGGACAGTCGACAGCTGGAAGTGGGAGATGTCGTTTTGGCTTTGGGGAGTCCATTTGGTCTGACTCAGAGTGTGACCATGGGGATCGTGAGTGCGACGGGTCGAAGCTCGATCGGGATGATGGATATTGAAAATTTTATCCAGACCGATGCTTCCATCAATCCCGGTAATTCGGGAGGAGCCCTGGTTGATGTCCAGGGTCGTCTGGTTGGTATCAACACCATGATCATGAGCCGTAGTGGTGGAAACCAGGGCATCGGCTTTGCCATTCCCGTTAACATGGCCCGTGGAGTCATGGATCAGCTTATCCGCTTTGGCGACGTTCAGCGCGGTTTACTTGGGGTTGCGATGCAGGAAATGGATGGAGTCATGGCCAAGCAGTTTGGCTTGGAAAAACCTCAAGGAGTGTTGGTGGGGGATGTCACCCCAGGAGGTCCGGCTGAGCAGGCTGGGGTTGAACCTGGCGATGTGATTTTGCGGTATGCCTCCCGGGAGATTGCGGACATGAATGCACTGAGGCTCATGGTTGTCGAAACTCGCCCTGGCGAAGAGGTCGTGATCGAACTGATTCGGGGGAGCCAAACACTGGAGCTGACAGTGACAATAGGTCTGCTGCCCGAACAGGGCTATTCTGGACTCAATCGTTACTTTGCCCCGAAGACCCCAAAACCCGAATTGGAAACGTTAGACAAGTTGCCCGGGGTCGAAGTAGGTCCATTAGATGCCTCAACACGTCAACGCTATCAAATCGCAGACAGCGTCGAAGGTCTTGTGATCCTCTCTGTAGACACTTCAGGATTTGCCTACGAACAGGGCCTGAGAGAGGGCCAAGTCATCATGGACATCAACCGCGAGCCCGTGCGGAACTTAAGTGATCTAGCTGAGTTTCAAAAACTCAAACCAGGAGAGTCCTGGCTACTCAGGCTTTGGAGTGAGGGAGGGGCTCGCTTCCTTGTGCTCGAGCACCCTTAATTTAAAACGGTAGAGGCGCCGGCCTAAACCAACGCCTCTACCGTTTGTCAACGTGTGCTCTTTGTGAACGCTCAACCCAATCAGCGAACGCTGAACCGATGTATTGTCTCTTGGGTGTAGTGATCACCTGGGCGAAGGATGACGCTTGGGAAGTGTGGTTTGTTGGGCGAATCAGGAAAATGCTGGGTCTCCAAGCAGAAACCGTGTCGCTTGGCATAAACACCGCCACTCTTTCCAGTGAGTGAGCCATCCAAAAAATTCCCTGAGTAAAATTGTATACCAGGCTCGGTGGTGAGGATTTCCATCACTCGGCCGCTGTTGGGCTCATGCACACGAGCTGCTAGCTCGAGTTTGCCAGCTGCCTGCTTTCTCAAGACAAAGTTATGATCGTATCCACCTGGGTCACCTGCCATGAGTGCAATGCGAGCGCCCACGGCTGTCGGTTTGGTGAAATCGAGTGGCGTGCCTGTGACAGAGCGGATTTCACCTGTTGGGATAAGGTTGTCATCCACAGGGGTAAAGAAGTCGGCCATGAGTTCAACCTGATGTCCAAGGATATCCCCACTCCCTTCACCGGCTAGATTCCAATAGGCGTGGTTGGTCAGATTGAGCACGGTGTCCTGGTCAGTTGTCGCCTCATAGCTCAAGGCCAATTCGTTGTCATGGGTGAGGGTATAAGTCACTTTGACTTCCAGGTTTCCCGGGTAGCCCTCTTCCCCATCTCGGCTTGTGTAGCTAAATGCCACCGAGGGTCCCTCAGGCGTTTCATTAGCAAGAGCTTGCCAAACATTTTTATCAAATCCTTTGACCCCACCGTGGAGGTGATTGGGACCATTGTTGGTTGCCAATTGGTAGCTCTTACCATTTAGAGTAAACGCTCCCTTGGCGATGCGATTGCCATATCGCCCAATGGTGGCGCCAAAATAGGGGTGACCTGCTTCGTATTGTTTGAGCTCGTTGAACCCCAGGGTGACATCTCTCAACTGACCATCACGATTCGGCACGTGCATTTCCGTGAGCAGTGCACCGTAGCTACTGATCTTGGCAATCAGACCATGCTTGTTGGTCAGTGTGTAGAGGTGGACTGGCTGTCCATCGGATGTGTTACCTAGCAATATTGTTTCCACGTTAGGGTAAGTTGAGCTGGATTGATTTTGATTTGATTGAGTGGTTGAACAGGAAACTGCCATGAAGGCTGTACTCCCGACCACCAAGCATTTTTTTAGAAAGGTTGATGCTTTCATGATCTTTTGCGATTACCTGGCTATTGAAACAAGACGCAGACATCGGCCTTGTTCGGAGATACAGGCAACCTTGGCGGGACTATTTCATGAGGCCGTGAAACTTGCAACCACGGAAGCATGCTTTTGAGACCTTTGAGCAAAGTTAGAAATTAGGCCAAACGGAAGGAGACAATCAGAGTTTGAATGGCTTTGATTAGGTTATCAAGCAACGCGTACAGGGCAAAGTGTCCTGCCTGAGGAGAGGGTTTCAAAGTATTTGATCCTCACCGCAAGATGTCAATGACAATATTACAAAAATGTAACATTGGGTTCAAACAGCCATGGCGTCAATAAGGGCTTCACGGATCAGGGCTTGGCAGCACGGACCCAGCGTGCTAGTTCTTCAATATTCTTCTCGGATTAAGCGTTTGTCATACCAAATAGGCTTGGACGCATACGTCCGCTAAAGTGATAAAAACGACAACATTTTGTTCAAATCATGGCAAAAAAAATAGGAGTGGTAGGAGTCGGCCGCATGGGAGCCAACATGGCACTTAGGCTCAAGGATTGTGGCTACGAAGTCTCGGCTATTTATGACATCAATCATGAGATCGCCCAAAAAGTGGCCGATTCGGTGGGAGCGGTTGCTTGCGGGCATCTTGATGAGGTGACTGCAAGAGCTGAGTGGATTCTGACCATTGTGACAGACGACAGGGCCATGAACCAAATATTCAGATCTTCAGGGCGAAGTTTGCTTAAGGGAGCCAAGGGCAAGGTGTTTATTAATTGTGCCACCATCAGCCCGGCGACTCATATCAAAGTTGAAGAACGTGCCACTAAGGTTGGCGCAAGCACCCTAGAGGCCTGTATGGCTTCAAGTATCACCCAGGCGCGGGAGGGCACCCTCTACCTGATGTGCGGTGGCCGCAAGAACACCTATAAAAAGGTGGAACCTTTACTCAAAGATCTCAGTAGTTCCATGCGATACATCGGTGCGGCCGGCAAGGCATCGGAAGTTAAAGCGCTAGTGAATATGGTGATGAATATCAACACAGCTGGTTTGGCCGAAGGGCTTGGCTTGGGAGCCGCTCTCGGGCATGACTTGACCATGTTACGTGAAGTTTTTTCTCAGACTGGCGCCAATTCCAGGGTGCTTGAAACCGATGGGGAGGACATGCAACTACGGGATCATGCCTGTTATTTTTCGGCAGGCCATGCCGCAAAGGATTCGGGAATAGCTCTTTCAATGGCCAAACCCACCAAGATTGCCTTGCCACTTGCCCAAGCCACGTATGCGCAATATCAAGCGATGGAACAGGCCGGTCTAGCTGATTTGGATAAATCCGGTATCGCTGAGCTGACTTTTCCTGGACGTGGGCCAAAGAAGGCGAAAACTAAAAAAGCTCCTCAGAAGAAGCGGTAGAGGCAAAAAAGTTGTAGAGCTGAGGCACTCTCTAGCCTCAGCCATGAATTCATGTGGGTGATTGCTGAAAAGATGCGACCAATGTGCTCAGTAACCATCCTGGCAGGATCCCCAGAATCAGAGTGATCAGCGTGCAAGTCAGGATGAGGGTCATTTCTGAATGGGTGGCCTCTGAGGTATGAGAAGGTATTTCGTTGGCGGGCTCTCTGCAGAAAGCCTCTTTCAAAATGCCGAGGTAATAATAGAGGGAAACGGCACTCGTTCCCAGTGCTAGGACAACCAGCGCGATCCACCCCATGAAATTTCCGGGAGTGTTCAGGGCAGCGACAAAGAGGTTGAATTTTGCCAGGAAACCAACAAGTGGAGGGATGCCGGCGAGGGAAAGGATCAGTAGCATCAGGCAAGCCGCAAGCCACGGAGAGCGGCTCCAGAGTCCCGTCAAAGGACCTTTCTCAATCCTGTCATCTTGCTGGCCTGTTGCCCTCAGTAGCGCCAGGAACCCGATCACCGATACACCATAGCTCAGCAAGTAGAAGGCTATTGACGCCATGGCTTGGGGGCCCGGTGAGGCCAGACCGAGCAGAGCGTAACCGGTATGTGCCACAGCTGAAAATCCAATCAGTCTGCGTATGCGTTGTTGCCTCAGTGCTGCGAGGTTACCAATCACCATGGATAAGAGCGAGAAGGCTGCGATCCATGGTAGCCAGCCCTGTGACCAGGAGAATCCAGATAGTTTGCCTGCTGCTTGAGGAAAACCATGCCAAAGGAATCGGCCGATAACGTAGAAGCCGGCGATCTTAGATGCTGAAGCAATGAGCCCGGTGACTGGAGTCAGCGTGGAAGCGTAGACATCGGCCACCCACCAGTGAAAGGGTGCAGCAGCTATCTTGAAGCCAAAACCAACTAGAGCCATGATGACACCCAGTAGTAGCAGTGGGTCTATTGGCAGGCCCTGTTGGGATTGGCTGATTAGGGGAAGACTCATACTGCCGCTCACGCCATAAATAAGGCTGAAACCGTAGAGCACAAAAGCAGCCGATAGCCCACCAATCAGGAAATATTTAAGGGCGTTGCGAGCTTTCCACGATTCACGCTTATCAAAAGCTGCCAGGACGTAAAGAGACAGAGCTGTGATCTCCAAAGCCACAAAAATCATCAGAAGATGGTTTGAGCCAATGAGCAGGGCCATGCCTGTCAGGGCAAATAGCATCAGGGCGTGAAATTCGGCGTGGTGCTCGCGTACCTCCTGGCTGCATGCAAGGTGAAGCCAAACAAGGAGAATACCTGTGAGCATGAGTCCGGCTTTTACCATTTGGGTTGCAGGATTGACCACAAAAGTCCAGTCCAAGGCATGCCCCTGACTTTGGTGGAAGAGGTTGACCCATATGGCCAGGGCAAGCCCAGCTATCGCCATTAAACTTGAAGTCAATGGACTTTTTCCTGGGGCGTGATCATTCCGCCGCCCCATGGACAGCCCCAGGATAGCTAGGGCTGTGACCACAATGATGCACTCTGGGGCGATCAATCGGAATAAGTCAGTATGGGTTGCGTCTGAAAGCATGTTTGTCGATCCTGGCTCAAATGGTCGAGACCCTCTCGATCAGCGGTTGCAGCATGGGGGCATGGAGGCATGGGATGACCCAGTCAAGTAACAGCCTCGGATACAGTCCTACAAGAAGCGTTGCAGCCAGTAGAAGGATGGCGCCGCATTTTTCAGGTAGGGTGATGGGTGGCAAAGATTGGACATGAGCGGGGACTGAGTGTGGAGCAGGCCAGAATGAGGCCAACAAAGCACGCATGGTGTATGCCACACCCAGCACGACTCCCAAACCTGCCAGCAAACTCAACCAGGCATAACTCTGCCAGGCTCCGGCGATCACGTGGAGTTCAGCCACAAACCCACTGAAACCAGGTAATCCCATCGAAGCCAGTCCAGCCAGTAGGAAAACAGTGCCTGCAAAGGGAAGTTGCCGCCTTAGATCGAATTGAGAGAGAGCTTGGAGGTCTCGGGTGTGCGTACGCGTGTAGATCATCCTACCGACCACGGCAAAGAGCAGGCCGGCGATGATACCGTGAGAGAACATCTGCAGGACAGCTCCACTAAGTCCTGCCTCAGTCGTTGCCAATAGCCCAAGCATCACAAAGCCCATGTGGCTGACGCTGGAATATCCAATGACAAACTTAAAATCCTGCTGAACTAGGGCAACCAAGGCCCCAGCCACGATGCCGAGTGCTGCAAGCAGGGCGAGTTCTTCCCGCCATATGGATGCTCCCATCGGGAAGAGCGTCAAAGGGACCCTCAGTGCACCATAAGCGCCTAGTTTCATGACCACACCAGCCAGAAGCATCGAAGTTCCTGTGGGAGCCGCGACATGGCCCGTCGGTGCCCAAGTGTGAAAAGGCCAGAGCCCGGCCAGGATGACAAAACCCAGGAATGTGACAGGAAATGCCCATCGCTGAAATCCCTCCTCATATGGAAATTGGATCAACTCCTGGAGGGCAAAGGATTCAGCACCTGAAACAACAAAGGCTGCCAGGATACCAACCAGGGCCAGTGCGCTTCCCACAAAACTGTAAAGAACCAGTTTCATGGCGCCGTAGGACTTGTTAGTCGAACCCCAGATGGCAATCAGGAAATATTTTGGAATGATGGCGATTTCGTAAAAAACAAACAAAAGGAACAAGTCGAAGCTGATAAAAACCCCATAAACCCCTCCGATGAGGGCCATCAGAAAACCGAAGAACTCATTGGCTCGGGTTTCTATATCCCATGAGAAAAGGATCGCCGCGATCGATGCGATGCCTGTAAGCAGCACCATGACCAGACTGATACCGTCAAACCCGAGCAAGAAATGGATACCCAGTGTCGGAATCCAGGCTTGATGGGTTATGATTTCTATCGCCCCATCCTCAGGAGGGTTTTGAAACAACATCACCCGAAGAGCCATCATCGTTGTGAGGATGGCCGAGGTGAGAGCTATCCAACGACATCGCTCAGGCCGGCTGGCAGGTGAAATGAAACACCCAATCGAGGCAAGAAAACTCAAATAGACAGTCCAGGAAAGCATGGTCAGAAAATCATCCCTTCTATTGCCTCAATCAAGGTCGGGTTCAAAAGATCCATGATGTAATGGGGGAACCATCCAAGGATCAGGATCAGGGCCATCACTGGCATCATGAGAAGGCATTCATGCCGCGAGAGATCAGTCAACGAACAGGCCCCATGCTTGCGTTGGCCATGGAAGACGTATTGCAGCATGCGCAGATAAAAAATGGCCGTGATGAGTAGTGCCGGCAAGGCGATGCAGGCCGCCCATGGAATCAGGGCGAAGACTCCTCTGAAAATCATGAACTCACCAATAAAGCCGCACAAACCAGGCAATCCGATGGAAGCGAACACAGCCAGGCCCATCCATCCGGCCAGGTGTGGGACTTCAGCTCTCAAGCCACCGGGACCATCCACAGAGATTTTGCCCGGCATACGATGCTCCATCAGGCTGGTTAGATAAAACAAGGCTGCCGCAATCAAACCATGGGAAAACATCTGCATGGCCAATCCTCCCAAAGCAAACTCCTTAGCTGTCAGTAAGGAGGCCTCTCCCATAGCGGGTCGAGCCAGTGCAAGCAGTGCCATCACACAGTATCCAAGATGGTTGACCGACGAATAGGCCAGCATGCGCTTGAGTGAAACCTGCCCCATGGCTGACATGGCTGCATAGAGAAGCCCTACGACGGTGACGATCATGGTGAGCTGAATGAGAGGCCACGGGGTATAGGGTAGCAAGGGCATCACCATGCGTACCATTCCATACAAACCCATTTTCGATAGCAGCGCGGTGAGCACCATGGTTACCGGTGAGGGGGCATGCTCGTATGTGTCGGGCAGCCACCCGTGGAGGGGAACCATGCCGACCTTTACAGCCAAGCCACCAAAAATCAGGGCGAAAAGAATGGCCACAATCCACTTGATGGGGAGGTTGAACCAGGCAAGATTCTTACCCAATGCCTCAGGCAGCCATTGGGTTGCCGAAGCCTCGGAAAGACTTTTAAATTCGTAGGATCCGAGGGCTGAAGCTAAGGCGAGATATCCCACAAGCAAAGCGATGCTGCCAATCATCGAGTAGATGAAAAACCTCAGAGAAACACTTTCACTACCCGGTTTTCCCCAGAGTTTGATGAGGAAGTAAGCAGGGATGAGGGCAATTTCGTAGAAGAAGAACCACAGGAAAAAGTTCTGTGCGGTGAACACACCGGCCAGGGTTCCTTGGATCATGAGCAAACATCCTGCCAGACGCTCATGGGTAAGCCCACTCAAGCGGCAGGCACCTAGGGCCATGGGCATGATCAGCGCACTCAGGGTAAGCATCACAACACTCAGGCCGTCTAGACCCAGTGCGTAGTCAATCCCGAGGGAGGGGATCCATTCCATTCGCTCCTCCCATTGGCTGGTTTCGCTTCCCCCTGCATATTTCAGGACTACCATCAGGGAAATAAGGGAAGTGAATACGCTGAAGATAAAGCTTGGGGCCGCTAGGACCCTGTTCGAACGGATAGGCCGAACCAGTAAACCCAGTCCTGCGAGCAGTGGTAACCACGTCAATAAGCTAAGCCAGGGAAATGGGTTCATGAATGACCTCCCCACTTCAAGAGTAACAGCAATAGGATGATGGCGGCCACAATCCACTGGAGATTTGCCTGAATGCGATGCCTGTGCACAGCTCGCAGGCGATCACCTTGGCGCAGTAGGCTCTGACAGCTCCAATTGAAGCCAGCGTTGAGCACATATTCATCCCATATTCGAGCTATCCACGAAATGACCTGAGTGAACATGGCAACCACTGGCATCATGGGGCGGAATAAACGATTTTCGAGCCAAGCACTGCCATTGGCGAGTCCTTGCGTCCAGGAGAGAATCGTCCATTCGTAGCATTCATCCAAGTATCCCTTGGCTCGGAGCCACGCAAACCACCCGGCTGGGAGTCGTTCTTCCAAGGGGTCTGCATCTCGTTTTGGGTCGAAGACTAAGGGACTGTAATACCACCAACCAAGGAATAGGCCGCACAAAACAAGTGCCGATGAAACGATCAACAAGATCAAGGTAGAACCATGGATCAGTGCTCCTGGATGCCATGCCAGTTCAGTGCCCTCAAGAAAGGATTCAAACCATGGATAGATAGGGGTACCCATGAAACCGGCGCCTATCGCCAGGACAGCTAGCAACCGCAGTGGCCATAGCATGCTGGCTGGGCTTTCGTGAGGAGTCGAAGGGCTGGTCTCATCCTTGTTTTGGGGTGCGTCATCGCCACGATACCTGCCAAAAAACACCTGAGCCATTTGGCGAGTCATGTAAAAAGCGGTCAGCACAGCACCGAAAAGGCCCATGAGAAAAGGCAGATACCCGCCATGCCAATGTAAAGCCGCATGGAGGATCAGGTCCTTGCTCCAGAATCCCGCAGTCACCAGAGGGAAGCCCGCCAGGGCCATCATCCCTATACCAGAGGTCAGGAAAGTGACCGGCATGTAACTTCTAAGGCCCCCCATGTAGCGAATATCCTGTTGGTCATGACATCCATGAATAACCGATCCGGCACCTAGGAAGAGCAGGGCCTTAAAGAAAGCGTGGGTTATCAAGTGGAACATGGCCACGGCCACCCCACCTGTTCCCAGGCCCAGCATCATGTAGCCGAGTTGGGAAATGGTTGAGAAGGCAAGGATACGCTTCAGATCTTGCTGCCCGCAGGCTATCAGAGCGCCTACCAAAGCAGTGATGGCGCCTACCCAGGTGACCAGATCCAGGGCCTGTGTTCCAGCGACGGGAAAATCGAGCATCGGGTGAATGCGAGCCATCAGAAATACCCCAGCAGCAACCATGGTGGCTGCGTGAATCAAGGCGCTGACAGGGGTCGGGCCCTCCATGGCATCAGGCAGCCACACATGCAGGGGAAATTGACCTGATTTGCCCATGGCCCCAGCAAATAATAACATGCCGATGGTGGCGGTGGCACTCAGACCAGCTATGCCTGGGAGCCCGGCAAGCCACACAATGGATCGATCTTCAAGGCAGCCCTCGCCGCCATCATAAAAGAGTAAGGTGCCAGTGTCTCGGTAGAGCCAAAATATACCAACCAGGAAGCCTAGGTCACCAATTCGAGTGGTGATAAATGCTTTTTTACAGGCTGCAGCAGCAGAAGGTTTGTGAAACCAAAAACCTATGAGCAGGTAAGAAGCCAGCCCCACGACTTCCCAACACATAAAAAGGATCAGGAGGTGGTTGGCGATAAGTAAACCCAGCATGGCTCCCGCGAACAAGGAAAGGAAGGCGAAGAAGCGAACCGATCGTTTATCGTGAGCCATGTAGCCTGTGCTGTATATCAGCACCAAGAGTGAGACGAATGTCACCATCACTAGCATCAGAGCATTCAATGGATCGAGGAGCCACCCGATGCGCAGTGGTGTGCTGCCCACATCAAACCACGTGAAATTATGAATCCATCGCTCTGTGCTGACTTCACCTGTCGATGAAGGGAGACTTAAGAAAGCCATGATGGCACTGATCAGACTCAAGCCCATGGCACCGATTGCGACCCAAGGAGCCCCTTGCCTATTGCGGGGAGGCCAAAAGGTCAGCGCGATTGCCGCCAGGATGGGGAAACCTGGGATCAGCCATAGATAGGGCATCCATGCCTCTGAACTCATGATGACTTATCCTCCATGGTCTCAGGGTTCGTGCTCTTGTAATGTCGGAAAATGGAGATTACCAGTGCCAGGCCCACGGCAGCCTCAGCAGCAGCAATAGCCAAAGCAAAGAGAACCATCACTGGACCCGCTACATCATCTGAAGCTGGGTGATGACGCCAGAAAGCCACGAAATTGATATTGGCCGCGTTTAGCATGAGTTCGATGCCTGCCAAAATCAGGATGAGGTTGCGACGAAGCAATACCCCGGCTAATCCCGTGCAGAACAAGCAAGCGCTGAAAATCAGACAAGCGGCAAGGGAAGGGGAGTTCACGAATCCTCCCGGGGTTGAGGTTTAATGGGATGTTGCTTGGGCGGCAGGGCGATGAGTGCTGCGCCGATCAGGGCGACAGTCAAGAGCAGTGCTAAAGCTTCTAGAGGTAGGAGATATTCGTAGACAAGCGATTGCCCCAAATCCTTGACCCGTTCCACTTTATCAACAGGGCCTGTGTTTTGGATGACCGGAGACTGCAGAATAGATCCCACCAAAACAGCGAGTAGGGCAAGGCTGACAAGCCCGCCGACTAGCCAGTGCATAGGGCGCCATTCGCGCATGAATAATTCCTGGCCGCCACGAGTCATGAGCAAGGCAAAGATCATCAGTATCGCAACGGCTCCCACATAAACCATGACTTGCGCGAAACCGACAAACTGAGAGCTGAGTTGTAGGTAAACCATCGCCATGCCAATGAATGAGACAGTCAAACAAAGGACGCAGTGAACCAGGTTCCGAAGGCTCATGGCTGCCACAGCACTGGCAAGGGTCGTCAGGGCGGTGATGCAAAATACGGTGGTCATGCTGCGTGCATCGGTCCTTCTGCAAACCGATAGGTCCTTTTTTGTTGGTTTGGACGACTGCTGAGCCAGCGATTCAGGGCGCCATAGGCGGCAAGGTTGATCAAGGCACTTAAGCCCCACCCAAGGGAGCCCCTTCCCAAGGCGATCCAGCATCCGGTGCTGATCAAATTGATCACGGCCATGGGGAGCATGAACTTCCATGCAAATTCCATGAGCTGATCCGCTCTCAATCGAGGCATTGTGCCTCGGATCCATATAAATAACAGGACTAAGACCATGAGTTTAGCAAACAGCCAGAATGGCCCAGGAATGAAGGCAAGGATGGGTAAGGGAGGATGGTATCCTCCTAAAAACAAAGTCGCTGTCAGGGCGCACATGGCGAACATCGCCACGAACTCAGCCAGAAAGAAAACAGCGTATTTGAAACCGGAGTATTCGGTCATGTGCCCGGCGATCAGCTCAGATTCGGCCTCAGGAATGTCAAAGGGAGAGCGGTTGACTTCTGCTAGGGTGGCGATCAGGAAAAGCACGCAACCCATAAGTCCCCAAGGTGTCATGATATACCAGGAAAGCATGCCTCCTGACTGGGATTTGGCCACTTCGTCCAAAGAAAGCGTGCCAGCTGCCATGAGCACGCAAACGCTCGAAAGAATCAGTGGGATCTCGTAGCTCACCATCTGGGCGATGGCGCGCAGCGAGCCCAGCAGGGCGTATTTATTACGACTTGCCCAACCTGCCATGAAAACCGCCAGCTCAGCTGCCCCACCTACGGCAAAGAAGAACACGATCCCGGCTTCGAAACGAATCGCGACTAGCTTTTCGCCATACGGAATCACCGAAAGCCCCAACATGGCGGTAAGTAGGAGGAGCAGTGGGGCCAGAAAATGAATCAAGTGATCAGCTGTTTTGGGGACAATATCTTCTTTGGTAAGCATTTTGATGCCATCTGCCACTGGCTGAAAAATACCAAAGGGGCCAACTCGGTTGGGACCATAGCGATTCTGTATGCGGCCCAGCATTTTCCTCTCGAGCAAGGTGACCGCCGCGAAGAGGCCACCGAAGGCAGAGAGGATAGGGGTGGCTGAGAGCATGGCAGAGAGAATGGGGCGCAACCCCTCCGGAGCGTTAAGCACCAATACTGATTTAATCTGTATCAGGAGATCCTCAAACCACATGGTATCACTCTTTGTTGGGTTCCTTGGATTGAGCTTTGGTGGCCGCTTCTTTGGCTTGGGCTAGTTTTTCGGCCTTGGCGCGTTCCTTTGCCAGGTGATCTTGGCGTTTGCACTCGCGAATCGCATCGGTTTCAGTGGCCTCGGTCGGGTGAATCTGATGGTAATATTTATTGGATTTGGCCAGCTGCTCTTTGTGCAACAGCAGCCCTTCGAAGCGATCGCTTTTGGCATACTCAAAATCGCGATCCATCCTGATGGATTCAAAAGGACAAACCTCCACGCAAATCTGACAGCCCATGCAGACAGACACATCTATATCGAACACCTTGGGCTGAAATTGTAGCTTCCCTAAAAAATCGGCTTTTTTCTGGGTGTCCTTCTCGATGTAAATGCACTGGGGTGGACACTCCTTTTCGCAGATCTGACAGGAAACACAACGAAGACCCGATTCCCAATCATCACCATCATAAACCAGGAAAGGGAAGTTACGTGCGTTTTCCTTAGCTGGTATTTTTTCTTCTGGATACGATACTGTGGTCAGTCGTTCTGGGTCGTGAAAACTACCTGTCAGATTCCTGGCAGTTTCCATCATTCCCTTAAGAATTCCTTTTCCAATCATATTGATCCTTTGCTTTTAACGATCGACTTCCCCAAGAACGATGTCCACGCTTCCCAGGATAATTACCGCATCAGCCACCGTTTGCCCCAAACACATGTCTTCAAGGATCGTGAGATTGATGAAGCTGGGCGGCCTAACCTTGAAGCGATAGGGTTTGGGGGAACCATCACTGATAAGGTAGAAGCCAAGTTCTCCTTTGGGTGCTTCAATGCGACCGTAAGCCTCGCCCATCGGCGGTTTGAATCCCCTTAGTTTAGCTTTGGGGTGAACATAATCCCCATCTGGGATATCCCGGATGGCTTGCCGCAGGATAGCAATGGACTCTCTCATTTCCAGGATTCGTATCATGTAGCGATCGAACACATCGCCATGCGAACCCAGAGGGACACGAAAATTGAAACGATTGTAGATGCCGTAGGCGTCAGCCTTGCGTAGGTCGTAATTGACCCCAGTCGCTCTGAGCATCGGACCAGTCACTCCGGCTGCGATTGCCAGATCCTGCCCCAGGGCACCCACCCCCTGAGACCGTGACAGCAAGACCTCATTTTCTGAGAGCAGGGCTTCGAATTCATCTAAGAATCGAGGGAATGCCTCGGTTACCTGATGGGCTTGCCTGAGCCAGGCTGGGGTGACATCGCAACGACACCCGCCAAAACGCATGTAATTGCACATCATCCTTGCCCCAGTGAGTGATTCAAATAAATCAAGGATGCGCTCTCGTTCTCGGAAAGCATACATCAATGGGGTGCCCAGGGCCCCCATGTCCTGCACCAGAAAACCTATCAGGCAAACATGATTCTGGAGGCGGCTCAATTCAGCGGTGATCACACGGATGTATTCAGCTCTCTCTGGGACCTCGATCCCGGCAAGTTTTTCAACACTGAGGGCGTAGGCCCAATTGTTGGTCATCGAGTTGAAGTAATCCAAGCGATCGGTGTAAGGCATGGAGCCAAGGTAGCTGGTGCCTTCAGCAATTTTCTCATGGTTGCGATGAAGGTAACCAAACACGGGCTTGAGTTTGACCACCGTTTCCCCCTCCAGCTCAACATCCATGCGAAAAACCCCATGGGTGGAAGGGTGGTGAGGCCCCATGGATACCTCCATCCTCTCAGTGCCATCGAGCGAAGGAGCCTGATCAGAAGTCTTGCTCTCAAACATGGGGCCAGCTTGAGCTCTATCTGAGGATGGCGTTGCTTGAGCAGAGTTCATCGCTAGGAGGTGACCTTTGGTTGATCTCCTTGATTCAATCGATCTTGGGAGCGCTTCAACACCTCGTCGTGAGGTGTGGGTTCATACTCGTAATCATCAGGCTCGACGTAATCTTTTCTCATGGGATGCCCCTCAAAACCATCCCACATCATGATTCGCCTCAGATCAGGGTGACCTTCAAACCGAATGCCGTATAAATCAAAAGCTTCCCTTTCTTGGAATTCGGCACTGCGCCATACTGGCGTGAGTGAGGGGAGGGTGGTTTGTTGGTTACGATCCTGAGTCTGCAGTCTAAGAACCAACGGGCCGAGCCCCCGAGTGATGGAGTATAAGTGATAGACCGCCTCCAAGTAGCCACCCTCAGGAGATGAATACGCATCGTCTTGGGACAGCTTGGCCATTTCCTTTTGACGTTGCGCTACCGCCTCGGCAGGCCAGTCAACAGCGGTGACGTTCGAAAGAAAATCCCAGCGCTCTGGGGACTGATCTCGCAGCCATTGCGCTGCCCTGATGGCATGTTCAGGGTTAAGGACTAAGGAATGCTGCGAAGAAGGGGATTGGTTGCGAGCGATTGACAGGACTGAGCTGGCAACAGCCACTTCCAGCTCCTCTGCGAGTTTCTGAATATCAAATGAACCGTTGATGAATTCCGTGTCCATGCAGATTAAGTCCTGACCTTCCTGGATGGGGCTGCATGCCAGATGCTGTCGTGCTTTGAGGGGCTAAGATCTTTGGGGCCGTGCTCAGGAACAGGCAAGGAAGCCACAAGTTCTGCCTCCTCCTCTTTGCGTCGATCGTAGCCCAAAGTGTCTTGAGTGATCTTCCTCTGCAAAGTCATGATGGCGTGCAGAAGGGCCTCCGGGCGAGGTGGACAGCCGGGGATGTGAACATCAACTGGTATGAATCGATCGATCCCTTTGAGGACGTTGTATCCTTGCTTGAAGGGGCCCCCTGAGATCGCGCAAGCCCCCATGGCGATCACGTATTTCGGGGAGGGCATCTGTTTGTAGAGCCGAACAACTTGCGGGGCCATCTTTTTGGTCACCGTCCCCGAGACAATCATCAAATCTGCCTGCCGTGGAGAAGGCCGGAAAACCTCTGCTCCGAAACGAGCTAGATCGTAGCGTGACATGGAGGTTGCAATCATTTCGATTGCGCAACAGGCTAGGCCAAACTGCAGTGGCCAAAGGGAGTTGCTGCGCCCCCAGTTGTAAAGATCACTGAGCGTGGTAGTGAATATACCCGCCTTCTGAAGTTCGCTTTTGAGTCCTTCGTCCATGAGTTAGCTTGCGCCCGATCTAACAAGAGACTGCTGACTGCCTGAATTCGTTGCCTGCATAAACTGCCATCTCAATAAACCCTTTGCCCAAGCCCAAGCGAGTCCTTCCATCAAGAGAAGGACAAAAACAAGGATGCCTGCAATGGCCCCAGCTGGTAGGTCTTGATAAACCGCTGCGATGGGGAGTAGGAAGAGGATTTCGACATCGAAGACAAGGAAGATGATGCCGTAAATGTAGTATTCAATTTTGAGAGGAAGCCATTGATATGGCGCCGTTTCCAAACCACATTCATACACCGCATGTTTGACTGGATCCGGACGAGCTGTGCGATGCCATCGAGTCCAGAGACGGGCTAGGAGGATCGGAACGAGCCCCATCATGAGGGCTGAGATGGCAAAAACGGCTAGCAGTAAGTAGGGGTTTTCGGGGGTGCCAGAGGCCATCTTTCAGAGGGAGCGGATGGAAGTTCAGTTGTTGGTCGGTGGTTGCCTGCGGACCAGCCCGACAGATTGAGCGATATCGTCGAACTCTTCACCGGAGACGTTATCGAGATTCTTCCCTTTTCTGGCTAGTTTTTCGTTAATCTTAACAGCTTTTTCCACCATGCAATCATGGGTTTCTTCGCTGCCGCCGACTAGGGCAAAATTCTCGCCTCGTGTGATGCGCTTGTGGCCATCTGAATCAAGACCCAGCCCAAGCATCATCGCCTTGGACTTCTTGCCACCTTGATTTTGTGAACCAGACATACGATTTAAGTTAACGGCTTGCAGAGATTGTGCAATGCCCAATCATCAAATAAATGAACCCACTGGGGCCTCAGGATGGCCGATGGGTTGGGGGCGAGGAGCTCAGGGAGGCCCCCCACTCATTAAGTGAAGCTTCCTCTTGATGGTCTTCCCCCAAGATGATGGCTCTTGCTGCCCCTACCAGGTAAAAGGATCCTGTGCCAAGGATTGGTTGCGTGGACTCCTCAATAGCCCGCTCCAGGGCTTCGCCGGGTGACTCACAACAGATGACCTGTGGGCTCCCTGCAGTTGGGCACAGCTTGGTTAAGTAAGATGCCATCTCGGTGGGTTCAACGGCACGATCGCTCAATGCGCGAGTCAAAAAAATCCGTTCAGCAAGTGGGGATAGTTTCCTGAGGCCTCCCATCCAGTCCTTATCATCAAGGCTAGCGAAAACCAGACTCAGGTGACCTTTGTTCCAAGGGGAGGTTTCCAGAAGGGTGGCATGCAGGGTTTGAAAGGCGTCTTCATTGTGGGCTACATCCAATAGTATCTTTCTTCCTCGCCATTCAAATTCCTCAAAGCGCCCTGCTAATTGGGTGCTCTGAATGGCGAATCCAGCGTCAGACAAGTCATAAGGTAGTGAGCCTGCTAGGATTTCTGTGACTTTCAAAGCGATACCCGCATTGGTTCGCTGGTGAGCTCCAAGAAGGCCTGGGGTGATGCCTCGATCCAACCCTGTCGGGGTAACGCTATGGATTTGACTTCGCATCGCTTGAGCCTTTTTGCCGATGACTCTCAAAGCTCCTGTCGGCATGGGGCCGATGACAACAGGTATGCTTGGCTTGATGATGCCGGCTTTTTCCTCGGCTATTTTGGCAATTGAGTTTCCCAGCCAGGCCTGATGGTCCAGGCCAATTTGGGTGATGATGCTACAAAGAGGCGTCACAATATTGGTGGCATCCAGTCTGCCTCCAAGGCCTGTCTCCCAGATGACGACATCACACTTTTGAGCCTCGAAATATCGCAATGCCATCAGGGTCAGGCATTCAAAAAAAGAAGGTAATGCGGACCCTTGTGAAGCGCTAAACAGAATGCGAAGGTGTTCGACTTGCTCAATGAGTTCTGTCCTAGGCATGCTCAAACCCATGATGCGCATGCGCTCACCTAAAGAGCAAAGGTGGGGGGAGGTGAAGCAACCGACCCGCAGGCCGGCCTGAAGGTAAATTTTTTCTAGGTAGGCGCAGACCGACCCCTTGCCATTAGTCCCTGCCACGTGAATGAAACGCAGATTATTCTGCGGGTTGCCCAAGCGTTCTGCCCATTCCAGCATGCGGGCAAGCCCCATTTTGCTGCCGCAGGTCCTGAGCTCATAAAGGTATTGAATTGCCTGAGCGTGATTCACTTTGAAGCCATTTGATTCGAAGAGGTAGGGCGCCCCTTGCAATCCTTAGCAAGAGAATCGGGTAAACCACTGCATGGTCCCTGGGCAAAGGCTTGTTTGGATCACCTTGAGAAGCCTTGAAGACTGGGTTGATTCAGACTTTGGCTCTCGGGGATTCGTCCATGCAAGCCCCGATGAAGCCCCTGAAAAGGGGATGTGGGCGGTTGGGTTTGCTTTGGAATTCTGGATGAAATTGGCAGGCAATGTAAAAAGGGTGATCTTTAATCTCAACCATTTCCACCAGGTCGTTTTCCAGGGTCGTACCGCTGACCACGAGTCCTGCCTGTTCGAATGACTCGCGATAATGACTGTTGAATTCGAAGCGGTGACGGTGACGCTCGCTGACCTGTTCAGTGCCATAGAGTTTGGCTGCCAGTGTTCCGGGCTTGATATGACAGGTCTGTGCGCCCAGGCGCATGGTCCCGCCTTTGTCAGCAATACCTTTTTGATTCTCCATGAGCCAAATCACGGGATGTTCGGTTTCAGGATCGAATTCGATAGAGTGAGCCCCTTTCAGTCCGGCGATATTTCTGGCAAACTCGATGGTCGCGATTTGCATGCCCAGGCAAAGCCCAAGGTAGGGCAGATCGTTCTCTCGAGCATACCGGGCTGCGGCGACTTTACCTTCAATGCCTCGCTCCCCGAAGCCACCCGGAACGAGGATGCCAGCTAGGCCCTTGAGGGAGGCTTCTGGATTGTTGGGGTCAATATCCTCGGCATCGATCTTTTCAATGGCCACACCGCAATCCTGAGCAACACCCCCGTGTATGATGGCTTCATAAACTGATTTGTAGGCATCATTCAGATCAATATACTTCCCAACCACACCAATCCTCACACGGTGCTGGGGTGCAATCAGCTTGCGGATGATCTCCTGCCACTCGCTCATATCGGCTGCCGGCACCTCCAATCGCAGCAATTCACAGATCAGGCTATCCATCTTTTCGCGCTGCAGCATCAAAGGGACCTCGTAAATGCTGTGATCGACGTCTTTTTCTTCGATAACCGCATTGTAAGGCACGTTGCAAAACATGGAAATCTTCTGCCTGAGTTCCTTCCCGAGGGGTTGTTCGGTGCGGCACACCAATATGTGCGGTGCGATGCCAATTTCGCGCAGTTTGGCAACCGACTGCTGGGTGGGCTTGGTTTTCAACTCCCCAGCGGCCTTAATGAAAGGGACGTAGGTTACATGAACAAACAAGGCGTTTTCTAGACCCACGTTGAGGGCGAATTCCCGGATAGCCTCGAGGAATGGAAGCCCTTCAATGTCACCAGTTGTCCCACCGATTTCTGTGATCACCACATCCGCCTCAGTGATGCTGGCGAGCTTGCGGATCCGATCTTGAATCATGTCGGTGACGTGGGGGATGACTTGCACGGTTTTACCGAGGTATTCTCCCCGTCGTTCTTTCTCCAAAACTTCCTGATATACCTGACCACTGGTCAGGTTGTTGAAACGACTCAGCTGGGTGTGGGTGAAACGCTCATAGTGCCCCAGGTCAAGATCTGTTTCGGCACCATCGTCCAACACATATACCTCGCCATGCTGGAACGGACTCATGGTCCCAGGGTCGACGTTCAGGTAGGGATCAAACTTCTGAAGAGTCACTTTCAGACCTCGATTTTCAAGCAGTGTCCCTAGCGAGGCAGCTGTCAAGCCCTTGCCTAATGAGCTCACGACCCCGCCTGTCACAAAAATATATTTGGTTTGCTTCATCTTGTTTTACTAATCCCTAGCTCCCTGATTACCCGCTGTAGGTCCTCAGGGGTGTCCACCCCGATACTTTCATAATCAACCACCGATACATGGATGGGTATCCCGTGATCGAGGGCCCTGAGCTGCTCCAGTTTTTCTGCTTGTTCGAGTGCCGAGACAGGCCACTGAACCAATTGAAGAAGGGTATCCCTGCGGTATCCATAAATCCCTAAGTGCTTCAGGAACGGGTAGGCCTTGAGTTGTTCGCCAACGGGCCGGTTCAGATCATCGCGCACACAAGGGATCGTGCGTCGGGAAAAATAGATGGCCTGAGAGGCTTGATTCAAGATCACTTTGTTGACATGCACGTTTTCATAGTCATCCTCCCTGACAATGGGGGTGGCAGCGGTTGTCATGGGAGCGACTTCCAGGGCCATGGCTACCTGATCAATGACTGAAGGATCAATCATGGGTTCATCGCCCTGGATGTTGATGGCTCCCTCATAATCGGGGTGACGCTCCATCACCTCAGCGACCCGGTCGGTTCCACTTGGATGCTCGCTGGAGGTCATTTCCACGCGGCAAAACCTACTGACATGCTCACGGATTCGCTCGTCATCGGTCGCGACAATGACATCAGCCAGCTGTCGGGATTGGCGGCACTGGTCAACGACTCGTTCAATAAGGGATTTACCCCCCATATCAGCCAGCGGTTTGCCTGGGAATCGACTGGACTGGTAGCGGGCTGGAATCACCCCGAGTATTTGCATGAGGAGCAAGTTAGCCATGCCATCGGTTGACTGCAAGCCACCATCGCATCTGTCTTCCGAGTTCAAAAAGCATTGCATCGATCAGGAGTTGCGCTCATGATGCGCCTTCCACTCGTCGGAGAGGTGGCTGAGTGGTTTAAGGCACACGCCTGGAAAGCGTGCGTACCCTAACAGGTATCGAGGGTTCGAATCCCTCCCTCTCCGCCATTT
>Ga0181565_10000997_pt1 | contig 21530 bp, 24 predicted proteins | sample 101ome_16_FD_129661 | JGI IMG/M metagenome (GOLD analysis project Ga0181565, IMG submission 129661) | Coastal salt marsh microbial communities from the Groves Creek Marsh, Skidaway Island, Georgia - 101401AT metaG (megahit assembly) | ecosystem: Environmental > Aquatic > Marine > Intertidal... | reverse complement strand
TTAACCCAGCAGGGTTATAGTGTCCAGGCTTTTAAAAAAGGTCCGGATTATATCGATCCGCTCTGGTTAGGTAAGGCGTCAGGCAGGGCCTGTTATAACCTGGATTTTTTTACGACCCCGCACGCAGAAATTGTCAGTCTCTATCAACAAAAAGCCTCTCTCTCCCAGATTTCACTGATTGAAGGAAACAAAGGTCTTTATGACGGCATGTCTGTCGGTGGTGAAGATTCGAATGCAGCTATGGCCAGTTTTCTGCAAGTGCCGGTTATTCTTGTTATTGATTGTAATGGCATAACACGTGGTATCGCGCCATTACTGCATGGTTATTTAAATTTTACCGATGCGCCTGTTTTTGCCGGTGTGATCCTGAATAAGGTTGCAGGTCCCCGTCATCAGGAAAAACTCGAAGCGGCTGTGCGTGAGTACACGGATCTGAGCATTATTGGTGCTGTTCGCAAGTCATCAGATATGCAGATCGAAGAGCGTCACCTTGGTTTAATACCAAGCAATGAAAAACAGGCTAGCGAGAAAATCATTGCGCGTTTGTCGGCATTGGTTGCCGATCAGGTGGATTTGAGTTTTTTTACTCCGGCATTAAAAACACATAATCCTGCTGTTATTGAGACACCTGCACGGATCGTTGAAACACAATGCCGGATTGGCATTTTTCAGGATGCCGCTTTTGGTTTTTACTATCCGGATGATCTGGAAGTGTTGCAAAAGTGTGGTGCTGAACTTGTCAGCATTGATGCGTTGGCAGATACGGCTTTACCGGATGTTGATGGCATTTTCATTGGCGGGGGATTCCCGGAAACTCACCTTGCAGAACTGTCTGCAAATCATTCCCTGATGAGTGCTTTGCGTGAGTATGTCGAAAATAACGGTGTTGTTTACGCGGAATGTGGCGGGTTGATGTATTTGTGTAATGACATAAGCTGGCAGGGTTCAACGGCAAAAATGGTCGGACTGGTACCGGGAAATGTCATCATGTCAAAAAAACCACAAGGCAGGGGCTATATAAAACTTGCCGAGACAGATAAAATGCCTTGGCCAGTTATAGATGGTGAATCAACGGCTGAAATTTCGGCTCATGAATTTCACTATTCTCGTATAGAGGGTTTAACGGAAGATTCTGATTATGCTTATGAAGTTCTTCGGGGAACTGGCATAACCGGTAAACATGATGGTTTCATTTACCGTAATCTTCTGGCTAATTACGCGCATATGCGAAATGTTGGTAATAATCACTGGGCTGAACGTTTTATCAGTAAAGTGATAGCAGTAAAGAATTCTACTGAGGTTTAAAATGTTTAAAGTTACACCTAATGCGGCTGAGCAGGTATCTGTAGCAGCAAAACAGAGTGGTACCGAAGGTATGTCATTACGTCTGGCGGCTTCTAAAAATGCTGATGGCAGTTTTGACTACCGTATGGGTTTCGACGCTGCGACTGAAGATGATATCCGTTTCAAATCTGAAGGTGTTGATATTGTGATGGCACCTGAATTTGTGCCTTTGCTGGATAAAACCACGCTTGATTTCGTCATGATCGAGGGTGCTGATCAAGCACAGTTTATTTTTATAAACCCGGAAGACGCTAATTATTCTGCTCCTGATGCCTGATGGACCTGTCACGCGAAGACTCTCTGCGCATCAATGTTCTGCTGGCTAACAAACCTCAGGCGATAAAAATCAATGAATCATCCATGACTGTTCATGGATTGATGCCTTCGGGCGAAGTGCAGGTTAAATTAAATCCTGACTGTCGCGATGAAAAATACATCAAGCGAGTCAAAGAAGTTTTATCCAGTCATGTCACCGGATCCCCCGGTGGTTATCCGGTTTTTCTGCAGCGCTGGACCCGTATGGGACAGATGCGCGATACCAGTCTGGAACAACTTTTATTACTGGGTGAGTCCGAGGCGGTTGTCGCCTGTGTCTGTGCTACCGGCGTAACAGATGAAATTGCCCGTCGTGCCTGGTGGGCGATGGAGGATTCTGAAAATGCGCGTCGACTTTTGCAGCATGAAGCTGTGGTCAATGGCGAAATGGGTGCTGTCCTAGCGGCTTATCTGATTGATCATTTGCCGTTTGAAACCGAACCCGAAAAAATGATTGAATCGGTGCAGCGGGTATTGCAACCCGGCTTGATTGATCAGGCCGCTAAAGATGACTTGTGGAAAAAGGGTGCGCGCAAATCCGCTTATCACGTCGGTTTTATTCTGTCTGTGCCTGATGAGATTCCACTGGCCGCTAAAAAACACCGGTTGTCTGATGATTACCTGTCACAATTATCAGCTATGGCGGATGCCGGTAATTTGATCGCCGCTGTTGTTGCACAGATGTTATCGGAATCGGGGCAGGCTTTTTTCAAGGCTTTCGACAATATTCTGAAAAAACCTTCTAATCAGGAAGTCGTTAATCTCGCATTTGATGCCATGCGTTTACATCTGCAGGCATTGCGTCCTGAGGGTGATCCGGATATGACGATGCAAGAGCTTGAAAAGGAAGCCCGTCAGTGGTTGTCGGATGGCAGCGATGAAAAGCAGGCGATTCTGGCTTTGCATCAGGATTTTGAAAATTTACTGTTCGCATTACGCACTCTCTCCGGACTCGGTTATGGTGCTTTGCGTCCGGTATTTCACGATACGACGGCGATAGGCAGTTTGATGCGTCGCAAACTCCAGCCGGTTTTCACGCCGCTGATTGAACATCTGCAGGTGCTGCAGGAAAACTGATAGCTTAGGGAAACTCTTAATTATTCGTGAATTTGTATCTTCATTCAGAATACTTCAGAGGTTGCTTAAGTAAAATAATCAAACATCAGAATATAAAAAACGCTGCTGACTGTCAGTCCGGTGAACATGACCGGAAAGCCTTTACGCATCCATTGCAACGGGCTTATTTCAGCATTGGGAATTTTACTTTTTTCCAATTCACTGACGACGATAATGTTTGCAGTAGCCCCGATATGCGTGCCATTACCGCCTAAGCCAACCCCTAATGCCAATGCCCACCACAGCGGTTGAATATTGATGCCATGGCTCTCCAGACCGGCAATAATCGGAATCATCGTCACCGTAAAGGGAATGTTATCAACAAAGGCGCTTAACAAAGCGGCTACCCACATGAGTAACAGACAGGTTAGTAAGAGCATTTGCGGGTCTTCGGCGAGATGTGATAATTCTGCACCGATCAGATGCAGCAATCCCGAGCTTTCAACCCCACCGACAATCACAAACAAACCGGCAAAAAAGAATAAGACAGACCAGTTGATCTCTTTGAAGAGTGACTCAGGTTCCGGGCTGATTAACAGCAAAGCTAATGCCAGCCCGGCAAATGCAACATAGGCCGGGTAAAGTTTTAAATGGTGATGAATAAAAAACAGTATTACGACAAACACAATGGCGATCAGGGTTTTGATTAATTTAGCAGGGTCCTTTATTGCATGGCGTCTATCCAGATGCAGTTTATGACTGGCACTGATTGGCATTTTTAGTTCATCGCGGAAGGTCCAGAGCAAATAACTCATACTGAACACCCAGACAGTAAATACCGGCGGTGCCATGTGAATCAAAAACCGGGTAAAGTCGATGTTGGCGGCACTGCCGATCATGATATTGGGCGGATCACCGACTAAAGTGGCTATGCCGCCGACATTTGACAGCATTGCCTCTGCAACCAGAAAGGGTAGCGGGTTGAGTTTAAGGATGCGGGTGATTAACAATGTCAGTGGCGCAAAAATAATAATCGTGGTGACATTATCGAGAAACATTGAGATCACACTGACAGCAATACAGAGATAAATCATCAGCCTGGCAGGCTGTGCTTTGGAGATGTTAGCAATCAGAATGGCCAGGTACTCAAATGCACCGGTCTGGCGAAACAGGCCGACCAGCATCATCATTGCAGCCAGTAGCAGGATAGTATTGGCATCAATAGCCATTAAAGCTTGTTCCTGGCTATAAAAGTCCATCCACAGACCAATGCCCACCATGCAGATTGCGCCGATAATAGCGGCATTGGTACGGTGGATTTTTTCGGAAAAAATCACCGCATAGATGATCAGCAGCATAGCGGCTGATACGGTCATCGGGTCAGTTAAAAACATCAGTTAGTCGTCAATTTTACAGCCGTTGGCCAGAATACAGCGGGCGATACCTAAACGGGTCAGCATGCCCAGATAATGCTCATGATCATCGACAACAAACAGATAGCTGGTGTTGTGATGTTCCATCATCGCAAGTGCTTTGATGACCTGTGAATCCGGACAGAGATGCAAAACCTCATTGATCATGATGTCGCTGACCGGTTTCTCCAGAAAAGTTTCATCCTGACAGGCTGAGAGATCCATATGATCAATAGAATGCCCGATCAGATGCGCATGTTTGATCAGTTCATCCGGAATCCCGGCATGGGTAAACAGATTGCGCACAGAGAAACGGCCGATGACACGCTTGTCGACATCCGTGACCGGCAAACCATAGACATCATATTTGACGCATTCCAGCAGTGCCTGACGATTGCTCATCTCGGGTTTCTGGGTAATGGTTTCAATCATGCATTCAATCAGTTTCATGCAAACTCCGGCACTGGGTTATCGATTGCGATTGCGTCGTGATGCACGCTTTTTGATTTTGAAAGCCGCAATATACTGAACGATCTCAGAGAACGGTAACTGCATCAGGCTCGTGAATTTTTCCTGCGCTGTCAGAATCAGAGTGTAAATGTCCGGAACGGGTTTCGGTATTTCGTTATCAGGATTGACCACATGAAAGACTCCACGCATACCACCTACCTGAATGCGAATCGCTTTGCCATGAGGTAGTTTGCCCGGACCTGAAACCCGCTGTTGCAAAGTAAAGCGCGATTGTTCGCGCAGAATATCAACGATTTGCTGACAGCGCTGTTGTCCGTCATCGGTCTGGCAGTGCACACCTTCACGTTCGGCAATACAAAATTTTTCAGCCATGCTGCATTCGACCTGATTGGTCAGAATCGCCTTTTCAAAAATGCAAAAGCGTTCGTTGACCTCGCGATAGGTTTCTCTGAAAGCATCCTGATCCATGTTTCAGACCGCGTTTTTGTTTTTGAAACGGTGAATCAGACGACGGTCTTTTTTGCTTGGACGCGAATCTGTCATCAGGGGTTGGGCAGCTTTTTGCAGGCGTATTTGTTCAACAAGCTGTTCACGTTTAATGCGGCTGTTTTCATCTTCTGTGTAAAAATCAATGGCTTCTTTGGCCGGGCGCCGTTGTTTAGGCAGTTCTACAACGGTAATCATCCATTCATAGGGGCCTTTATGAATGCGTAGTTCAGAACCTTCACTGACGGCTTTGCCGGGTTTGCAGCGCTGCCCGTTAAGGTGCACTTTGCCGCCATTGATGGCTTCAACAGCTAATTGCCTGGTTTTGAAAAAACGCGCAGCCCAGAGCCATTTATCAAGTCTCATGCCCGATTGTCAGGTGATGCTGTCATCCGAGGCATCAACTCCGCCTTTGTGAGGATGCTCGTCATCACTTAAGCCTAAAAGCGGGTCAAGTTTACCCATCGCATCCATTTCAGCCATATCATCGTAGCCGCCAACATGGAATTCATCGATAAAGATCTGAGGAACTGTCCGTCTTTGGCTGCGTTCGAAACATTCAACCATCATGGCACGATCCAGTTCGATATTGATTTCTTCATAATCGACACCTTTGCGCTGCAGCAGGTTCTTGGCGCGAATACAGTATGGACAGATGGTTGTAGTGTACATGACTACTTTAGGCATTGTTTTCTCCTCATAATTGTTCAATGCTATCAAGTGCAGTTGCGGCTGCCAATTATCTGCTTGCTTATTTCGCTAGAAAATTTCAGGTGAAATCGGCTTTTCAATTGGTTAATCTGGTTTTTTAACTCTTCGGAAGTGACTATGTCTGCCACCCAACCTCAAACTATCTACCTTAAAGATTACCAGCCCCCGGGCGTAGACATTTCACAGGTTGAGCTGCAGATCGAGATTCACGATGGCTATAGTCTTGTGCATTCGAGCTTAACATGCCGCTTAGCCGATGCCGACGGTGAACTCAGGCTGGATGGCGAACAGCTGGAATTGCTGGAAATTCTGCTAGATGATAGGCCGCTTGATGAGGCTCAATGGCAGCAGGATGAGTCCGGTTTGAGCCTGAGTGGCTTGCCGGAACAATTTGTTTTGCAGACCAGAGTAAAAATTTATCCGGAGCAAAATACCGCACTTGAAGGTTTGTATCACTCCGGCTCAATGTACTGCACACAATGCGAAGCAGAGGGCTTTCGCAAAATCACTTTTTATCCCGATCGACCCGATGTGTTGTCACGTCTTACCACGCGCATTGAAGCTGACAAGCAAAGCTGCCCGGTGTTGCTGTCTAATGGTAATCCGCAGGCCTCCGGCGATTTAGCGGACGGTCGCCATTTTGCCGTCTGGAACGATCCTCATCCAAAACCCTGTTATCTTTTTGCGTTGGTAGCCGGTGATTTACAGAAGATTACCGATAGTCATTGCACTCCTTCAGGTCGACAAATCGAACTGAATATTTATACCGAAGCAGAGAATATCGGTAAATGTGATCATGCCATGCTGTCGCTGATTAATGCCATGCGCTGGGATGAGCAGGTCTACGGTCGGGAGTATGATCTGGACGTTTATAACATCGTCGCAGTCAATGATTTCAATATGGGCGCAATGGAAAACAAAGGACTTAATGTTTTCAATGCCAAGTATGTGCTGGCCAGTCGTGAAACCGCTACGGACAGAGATTTTCAGGGCATTGAAAGTGTTATTGCGCATGAATATTTCCACAACTGGACAGGTAACCGCATTACTTGCAGGGACTGGTTTCAGTTGTCACTGAAAGAAGGTTTTACAGTTTATCGTGATCAGTGTTTCTCGGCAGATATGGGATCTGCCGGTGTTAAACGCATCGATGATGTGCGTATGTTGCGGGTTCATCAATTTGCGGAAGATGCCGGTCCGATGGCTCATCCGGTCAGGCCGCAGTCTTACATAGAAATCAATAATTTCTACACGGTTACCGTCTATGAAAAAGGCGCTGAAGTCGTGCGCATGCAGGCTAATCTGCTAGGTCCTGAAAATTTTCGCAAGGCTACGGATCTGTACTTCGAGCGCTTTGACGGTCAGGCGGTGACTACCGAAGACTTTGTCGACTGTATGCAACAGGTCTCCGGCCGGGACCTGACGCAATTTAAAAATTGGTATGACTATGCCGGTACACCGCTGCTGAAAATTGCTGCAGATTACAATGCAGACGATGCCGTGTATAAATTAAACATTGCTCAGCATTGCCCGGACACGCCAGGGCAAGCCGATAAGCCGGCATTTCATATTCCTTTGCAGATCGGCTTGCTGGACGGGCAGGGACAGGATTTACTGGATAACGGTTTGCTGGAACTGACGCAAGCTGATCAGCAATTTGTCTTCAAAGATATCAGGCAAAAACCGGTATTGTCGGTTTTGCGCGGTTTTTCCGCGCCGGTAAAAATTGATTTTGCTTACAGCGATGCAGAACTGATGTTTCTGATGGCTAACGATACCGATGGTTTTGCACGCTGGGATGCTGCGCAGAGCTTGTATCAGCGTGTTTTGCTTGGCCTGGTCAAAGATTGCCAGCAATCTCGAAGTCTGAGATTGGATCAAGCCGTCATAGATGCTTTCAGAAAAGCGCTGCTGGCTGAGAGCAGCGACAAAGCTCTTATTGCCGAAGTTTTAAGCCTGCCTTCTGCAGGTTACCTCGGCGAATTGATGGATGTGGTTGATGTCGAGGCTATCTATCAGGCCCGTCTGACTTTCAAACAGCAGATTGCCACGGCCTTGCGTGAAGATCTGTTAATGGTCTACGAAAGTTGTCGTGAGCAGGGTGATTATCAGATAACGGCAGATGATATTGGACGTCGCAGTCTGAAAAATACGGTTCTGAGTTATCTTGCTGCGTTAACGCAAGATGAGGAAGTCAGACAGCTGTGTCTGAATCAGTATGGCGCCGGTCATAACATGACGGATGTGATGGCAGCATTCAGTCTGATTGTGGATAGTGAGTATGCCGAGCGTGAAGCGATCATTGCTGACTTTGAACAACACTGGCAACATGACGCACTGGTCATGGATAAGTGGTTTACTGCTCAGGCTGTGTCACACAGGCAGGATACTTTGGATCAGGTTATCCGATTGACCGCACATCCGCAGTTTTCGATTAAAAACCCTAACAAGGTGCGTTCGTTAATCGGGGCTTTCTGCAGTGCCAACCCGTTACGTTTTCACCAGGCTGATGGCTCGGGTTATGCATTTCTGGTTGATTATGTATTGCAGCTCGATCAGCTTAATCCGCAGATGGCCGCCAGAATGTTGCGTTTATTATCGCGCTGGAAACAGTTTGACCAGAAAAGGCAGGATTTGATTAAAAATCAGCTGCAACGGGTTGTTGAAACTCAGGGCATTTCCCGCGATGTGTACGAGATTGCGGAAAAAAGTCTGCAGTGATTTATAAACCTCTGCATAGTGCAGAGGTTTTAAAGCGTCTTTGCATCAGCCGCGGCCGGGACTTACAAATCAATCGTCATGACCTGTATAGGTATAGTGTTTGACTTCCCGGCGCACATTACGTTGTCTGATCAGACCGAGCACTTTCCAGTTCATATCGGCGAGGTCTATATCGGGATAGTTTTTATTACAGGCATAGAGATATTCTCTACCTGAGTCATCCACTTTATACTGACGAAACCATTTTGAACCTTCAATTTCGACAAATACATAGGTGTCAGGTACCTTTTGTTCAAAAGGTTCGATGATGATTATGCATTTATCAGGGAACTCCGGTTCCATGCTGTCACCAAGTACCTGCAGGGCAAATGGTTCAGACTCGGAACAGGTATCGCCACCATCCTGCTGGCCTTCAATTTTAATCGGGATCTCGACCATATTGTCAGTCTCAAAACAATTTTAAACGGGAGTGAAGTTTACCATGCATGGGTTAGGGGAACAGAAACAAGTCCACAAAGACCGTAGGGATTGGCATAACCTTAAATCAATGCTGCCGTTTTTATGGGAGTTTCGCGGTCGTGCCATTTTTGCCCTCAGTTGTCTGATCGCTTCGAAGGCGGCAAATGTCGGCGTACCGGTTTACCTGAAAAAAATCGTCGATTCCTTGGAAAGCAGTCCAGAACAGATTCTGATTTTACCGGTATCTTTGCTGGTGGTTTACGGGCTGTTGAAACTGAGTTCATCGATGTTTAATGAACTGCGTGATGTGGTCTTCGCCAAGGTTAGATACCGTGCTATGCGACGTTTATCGACACAGGTTTTGAAGCATCTGCATAAGCTGTCTTTACGCTTTCATCTGGAACGTCGAACCGGCGGTATCAGTCGCGATCTGGAGCGTGGCACCCGTTCGGTCAGTACGATTTTGAATTACATGGCATTTTCGATTTTACCGATTGTGGTCGAATTTGCCCTGGTTGCCTTTATTCTGCTTAAGGATTACGACAACATTTTTGCATTGGCGATTTTTGGCTCGGTTGCAGTCTATATGTTGTTTACCTTTGCGATTACAGAGTGGCGCATGGATTTTCGCCACACCATGAATGGTCTTGACTCCAAAGCTAATGGTCAGGCTGTTGATAGCCTGATGAACTATGAAACCGTCAAGTATTTTGGCAATGAGAAAATGGAAATCGAGCGTTTTGACCGGACTCTGGGAGACTGGGAATACTGGGCTGTGAAAAGCCAGACTTCGATGTCAATGTTGAATTTCGGTCAGGGTGCAATCATCGCTCTGGGAGTAACGCTGGTCATGTTTCTGGCAACCAATGGTGTTGTTAATGGCTCGATGACTATCGGTGATCTGGTTCTGGTTAATGCTTTTCTGCTGCAATTGTTCATCCCGCTGGGTTTTCTGGGCATAGTCTATCGCCAGATTAAATATTCTCTTGCCGATATGGATCTGGTCTTCAAGCTGCTCGAAACGCAACCGGAAATCGAGGATGTTAAAGATGCCAAAACGCTGGAAGTCAAAGGCGGACATATTGAATTTGATCAGGTGCAGTTTGGCTATACCCCTGAGCGGCAGATATTGAACAATGTCAATTTTGAAATCCGTGCCGGTGAAAAACTCGCAGTCGTCGGGCATAGTGGTGCCGGTAAATCGACTTTATCCAGGTTGCTCTATCGCTTTTACGATATTAACAGCGGGCAGATTCGTATTGATGGTCAGGATATCGCTAAAGTTCAACAGGACTCACTGAGAAAAGCGATCAGTATCGTGCCGCAGGATACGGTGCTGTTTAATGAAAGTATCTTATACAACCTGCAATATGGTTCCCCGGAGGCTGGTTTTGAGGAAATTCGTCAAGCAGCAAAACTTGCGCATATTCTAGATTTTATCGAGAGCCTGCCGGACAAGTGGGAAACCGTTGTCGGTGAACGCGGCCTCAAGCTGTCGGGTGGTGAGAAACAACGAGTTGCTATTGCCCGGGCAATATTGAAAAAACCAAGGATTCTGGTTTTTGATGAAGCGACCTCTTCTTTAGACAGTAAAACTGAAAAATCGATTCAGCGAACGCTGGATGAAATTGCATCGAGCCATACCACGCTGGTGATTGCCCATCGTTTATCTACCGTCGTTGATGCTGATCGTATTCTGGTGATGGAACAGGGCAATGTGATTGAGCAGGGCAGCCATCAGCAATTACTCAAGCACGATGGCGTCTATTCCCAGTTGTGGAAATTACAGCAGGAAGATGAAGCCAAAGATCAGTCAGATGATGATCTACTGGATAGCGGAGGAGTTCCGGCCTGAGATGAAAATCTATCTGGTAGGCGGTGCAGTCAGGGATCAGTTAATCGGACGAAAAGTTCGGGAACGTGACTGGCTGGTTGTTAATGCTAGCGTTGATGAAATGCTTAAACTGGGCTTTACCCGCAAAGATGACAATTTTCCGGTTTTTAATCATCCCCAAACCGGTGAAGAATATGCATTGGCCAGACGAGAAATAAAACAGGGTGTCGGCTACAAGGGTTTTATCATAGATGCCTCGAAGGATATTACTCTTGAAGAAGATCTGGTCAGGCGCGACCTGACCATCAATGCGATGGCTATGGATGAACAGGGCAATTTGATTGATCCTTATGGCGGCCATGAAGATTTAAAGACCCGCATACTCAGACATGTCACTGATGCTTTTGTTGAAGATCCTTTTCGCATCCTGCGTGTAGCGCGTTTTGCAGCGCAGTTGGGGCGTTATGATTTTCATGTTGCACATGAAACTTTCAGACTGATGAAAAGCATGGTCAAAACCGAAGAATTGCAAGCCATCAGTCAGGAACGTTTTCAGTCGGAAATGAATAAAGCTTTAAGCAGTGAAACACCTCAGGCATTTTTCAAATTATTAGGTAAATGCGGAGCGCTGAATATTTTGTTGCCGGATAGTCAAGGTTTTATCAATGGCGAACAGATGCAGCATGGTAAAGATTCTGACTGCCTGCAAAAACTGATAGCCGTTACAAAGTTGACTGAAAACACAGATCTTCGTTTTGTCGCTGTTTTTGGCTATGTTTTACTTAAAGATGATTACGATGTTACGGCGTTTTTGCGGCTTAACAAGCGGCGTGCTGATTTACTTGGCATTCTCGCAGCGTCTACGAACGATTTACTCAAGGCAAACTGCGCGGCTGATTTATACCAGGCCATGCAACAGGCCGGTGCATTAAAGACGACGACGATCTGGTCTGATGTATTGCTCTTGTTAAAGGTATTTTATCCGCCTCAACAGCAACGTCTGATAAATTTGCAAAACCTTGCTTTACAGATGAGCGCACTGAGTAGCCGGACGTTAATCGAAAATGGTCTGGAAGGGGCGGCCTTAGGCGAAGCATTGAAGCGTCAGCGCATTGAGCTGGTTGAAACAATGATTAGACAGTTATAAACGCATGCAGGGTATCAAAAGAATTAAAAGTTTTATGCAGCCGGATCTGGTAACCGACGATGAGTTACGACGGCGCACCGCGCGCATTATTCGCAGTGCCAAGCTGTGGTTTCCTTTTGCCTTGAGTGTGACCGGCTTGCTGATATTACTCGCGGGTGTCCTGGTCATCAGCTTTATCGATGCTGCCCCGTCGGTTGCAATGACTTTGATTATCAGTGGTTCCGTGGTGCTGGTATTGGCTTTTGTGCTGTCTATCATGCGTTTGTTAACCCAATTATTAAAACCTCTGGCATTACTGGAGTCTTCAGTCGCTCACGTTTGTCAGGGTGAGCCTGACGAACTCGATGCGGTTGAAAATACCGGGGTCTTCAGTGGTATGGCCAGAGACCTTGACAGTATTAATGAAGAACTCACCGGTTTATATGAAGATATGGATAGCCGGGTAGCGCGACATACCACCCGTCTGGCACAGAAAACAGCGTCTTTGAAAATTCTCTATGATGTTGCTGCTTATATTACCGAAGCACGCGATCTCGACGATCTGCTGTTACGCTTTTTACGGGTTCTCAAAGAGATGGTGAACGGCAAGGCCGCTACAGTTCGCCTGGTGACTATCGATGGAAAAATGAAACTGGTCGGTTCGATCGGCCTCGAGGATGTTGTGCTGACTGACAAGGATATGTTTCCGGTGCAATTATGTGTTTGTGGCACGGCGTTAACGCCCGGTGATATTTTGTGTAATAACAATCCCGAATATTGCTCAAAAATGACCGGTCGGCATATGTTTGGTAATGACGAGATTGAAGTTGTCAGTGTGCCTCTGGAGTTTCATGGTGTGATGCTGGGCAATTACAGTATTTTTGTTGAGCGCAGTGGCATCAGTGAACGCGAAGATATCATGGACCTGCTTAATACCATTGGTTCACATCTGGGCATGGCGATTGCCAAACATCATTCGGATGAAGACTCGCGTCGACTGTCCATTGTTGAGGAAAGGACAACCTTTGCTCATGAACTGCATGATTCACTTGCCCAGACGATTGCCAGTTTGCGTTTTCAGGTTCGTATGCTGGAAGACTCTGTAAAGGGTGAGGATATTGGTGACAATACGCGTCATGATATAGAGCGAATTCGTAACGGTCTTGATGAGGCTCATACGGAACTGCGAGCCATGCTGAACAGCTTCCGCGCGCCTCTGGATGAACGTGGTCTGATCCCGGCACTGAAAAAACTGACCAGCCGCTTTCAGGAGGAAACCGGTATTCACACTTATTTTCAGCAGGATTGTCCGATGCCTAATCTGTCAGTCTCTGAAGAAATGCAGATTGTGCGCATCGTACAGGAATCCATGGCTAATACCCGTAAACATGCTCAGGCGCAAACGGTCAGAGTATTGCTGTCATGTAAGGATCAGGTTTATCGAATCCTGGTGGAGGATGATGGTGTTGGTTTTATCTATGCAGGTAAAGAAGGCAAACCGGGAGAACATATCGGCATGAGTATCATGGAAGAGCGTGCCCGCAGACTTGGCGGGGAACTGAAAATTGAAAGTGAAGAAGGCGAGGGAACACGAATCGAGTTAAACTACCGCTCCAGAATTCAACCTATGCAATCAGGTCAGACGGGGTAACCGCATGAAAATTTTAATGATTGATGATCATGCCTTGTTTCGTATCGGTCTGCGCGAAATGCTTGAGCGCCGGGGTATAGAGGTGCTTGATGCGGTCGGTGACTGCCTCGAGGGCATGTCGCTGGTGGCTGATCTGGCGCCGGATGTGGTGGTACTGGACATTCGCATGCCGCAGATGAGTGGCATTGAGGTACTCAAACAATTGCGTGAGCAGGGGCAGAAAATGCCGATTGCCATGTTAACCACCAGTACTGATGAAAAGGACGTTATTGAAGCTTTACAGGCAGGGGCTCAGGGGTATCTGCTTAAGGATATGGAACCTGATGAACTGATTCATGCCTTGAACGATATTCTGGCCGGCAAAACCATTGTTGCACCGGAACTGACTATGGTTTTGGCAAAAGCGGTACAGGGTGATATCGCTGAAGAACCTGAACAGACGGATGCGTTCCCGGAACTGACACCTCGTGAAAGTGAGATTTTGTGTCATCTGGCCGAAGGACAAAGCAATAAAGTTATAGCGTTGAATCTTGGCATATCGGATGGCACGGTGAAACTGCATGTCAAATCAATTTTGCGCAAGCTGAATGTTCACTCGAGGGTAGAAGCGGCGGTCATTGCCGTTGAGCAAAAGTTGTGCAGCAGGCCGCCGGCTGAAAATAGTTAATTTTTTACAGGAATTTTGTTATGCAAAGGTTTGTTGCGCTGGTTCAGAAATATCTGGCAGATGTTAAGGAAATCATGCCGTGGGATCTTGAGGAGAGACTCGAAGCGAATCCGGATCTGTTGATTGTTGATGTGCGTGAGCAGGATGAATTTGATGCTATGCATATTGAAGGATCTCTCAATGTTCCCCGCGGTATTCTGGAATCAGCTTGTGAATGGGATTTTGAAGAAACCGAGCCTAAATTAGTCCGGGCACGTAAAAAGGAAGTTGTGGTTGTTTGCCGGTCCGGTTATCGCAGTGTGCTTGCAGCATTTTCGCTGCAAACACTCGGTTATGAAAATGTTGCTTCTCTTAAAACCGGTCTGCGTGGCTGGAATGATTACGAGATGCCGATGATTGATCGCAATGGTAATGAAGTCGACCTGGATGACGGTGATGTTTATTTTGCTGCCCGCCTGCGTAAAGACCAGATCAAACCGGAAGACTGGCAAGATGACTAGGCTGTGAATTATTAATTGTTCTTACGTCCATTCCACATGCTTAATATCAGGTTCTCGTTATGCTGAAAGCTGGCAATGATGACGCCGGCAACATGGAGAACCACTAAAAATACGGAAAAGTTCGCTAAAAATTCATGTACTTCCTCTAATGCCCCGCTTATCCAGCGTGGCCAGTCAGCAACCTGCGCTGCCAAAGGCCCCGAGCCTTCCTGCATGCCAATCAACAGGATGCCGGTTATGCTTGTTAATAAAATGCTGATTAACAGGGCAATAATCATCGCACCTCCAGCCGGGTTGTGGCCGATATAGCGTTTTGCCCGAAAATGAATCACATCCTTGAGATAAGCTATGACTTCAGAGGGTGATTTAACAAACTGCCAGAATCTGGCATAGCGCGTTCCTATGACTCCCCAGATAATACGAAAAATCACCAGTCCGAGTATCGTATAACCGGCATAGGAGTGAACTTGTAAAAAATGATCTTCGGTTACATAGGCAAGTAAAAACATACTGACCAGCGACCAGTGGAAGATACGGATCAATAGATCCCAGACTTTTATAGTATTAGACAATGGATTCTCCGGCTAACAGATCAACAACAAAAAAAGCGGTCAGCTCAGCCCTGTTTTGTAATGAAGACTTCTGGTAAATAGCATTCGACTGACTTTTAACCGTGCCGGCTTTCGTGTTTCTGATTTCAGCGATTTCCTGAATCGACAAACCTTTAATAAGCAAAAAGGCTACCTCCTGTTCAGAGGATGACAGCTTCCATTCGGCAAAATGCATTTTGATAATTTCAATCAGTTTGCCTGATGCGGTTTGCAGAGCTAATTGTTGCATCCGGTTGATCGCGAGCAGATTTTTTATCTGCAAAGCGAGAGCAACCAATGTGATAGCGAGCAGTAAAACCGAGAGAAACTCCAGCGTGTTATGCTTGATCAGCCCCCCGGTGATATCGATCAGCATGACGTCAGCGACTATGTCGATGATGAAAAACAACTCTGCGATAGTCATCAGGATAAAACTGATCAGCAGGATTGAGAGAGAACCGCCAAGCTTTTTAATCATCATCATAACCACCTCGCTCGGCATTACGGTGACAGGCCAGACAATTGGATTTGGATTTTATTTCCGGGTTTTGCCAGTCAGCAGGATTGACTTCATAGTGTTCCCTGATCCAGTAGGGGGTTTCAGTGATTCTTATCGGAGACCGGTTTTGGTCAAGTCCACGGGTGAAACGGTTGCCGAACCAGCCGCTGTCTGCGGCATTTTCACTGAAAAACGCGCTTAACTGTGCTGCCGATTCAGGGCTGATAGAGGCATCTTCACCAAAATGATTATCGAGGTTCGCAATGATTTTCTGCCAGGATGCCGCTGGCAACATTTCAGATGAATAAGCCATATGACAGGCGCCACATTCCTCAAGCACTAGCGCATCTTGCTGGGTGACAGGGCGGTAATACTCATCGGCATGACTGTTGATGCTCATGACGGATGAGAGCATGGCGACAAGCGGTAAAATAATTATCCGATTGGATAGATTGATTTTCATTAGGATGCTCGCTGTAATTTTATTGGTTTAACATATAGGTGAGAAAATCACCTTTTTCCCGGGCTGTGCATTCCCGGCCTATGACACTTTTACAATTGCGTCTAAACCATTTCTCGGTTTTTTTGAAATCCTGATAACGCGATGGCGTCGCCGATATGGCCATGGGCTTGATACTTTTACCTGAGCGGGTTTCACCGGTTTTTTGTGGAGACTGGCTATGGCAGGTGGTACAGCTGGGTGTATCAGCCTTGCCGCCGGTTGCCGATCGGTAAATTTGTTCTCCGTTATGCATAGAAAACTGAGTAAATGCCGGATCATCGAGTTTGGCTTGTTTTTGATACTGCTTTATCGGTGAATCCCCGGCAACCGCTTGGTATGCAATCAGACTGGCAGTACTACATATAAGGACAAATTGTAAAATTTTTGAATAAGACATGATGCTTTCCGATAACTAACCATGAAGGTTAATGTGGGTGAAAACAGCAGCAAAAGATACAAACTAATGGGGGATATTGCAGTCAATAAACTTTGGTTTATATGAAATTCCCTCTATGTGGCAAACATTTGTCACATAGAGGGAGATGATTATTTCAGAGCCTGATCAAGATCTGTAGCTGGCTCGATATGATTGGTTGCGCCGAGCTCGGGATTACCATCGGTGTTAAACCAGGCCAGTTTATCCTGTAATTCGACCACTTCACCCACAATAATCAGAGTTGGTGGAACCGGTTTTTCCTGGGCGACAATCTCCGGCAGTGTGGCGAGGGTGCCGGTGATGACACGCTGCATATGCGTTGTGCCCTGTTGAATCAAGGCGGCCGGCATGGTTGGAGGCACGCCATGTTCGATAAGACTGGAAAAAATCACTGACATGCCTTGCAGACCCATGTAAAAGACCACAGTCTGATTGGGTTGAGCCAGTTGCGGCCAGTTCAAGTTGACCGATCCGTCTTTGAGGTTGCCGGTCACAAAGGTCACAGACTGGGCATAATCACGGTGGGTGAGGGGAATGCCGGAATAGGAAGCGCAACCGGACGCTGCGGTAATGCCGGGTACCACCTGAAAAGGCACGCCTTCTTCAGCCAGGGTATCAATTTCTTCTCCGCCTCGACCAAAGATAAACGGATCTCCACCTTTCAGACGCAACACCCGTTTGCCCTGTTTGGCTAGTTTTGCCAGGCATTTATTGATGTCTTCCTGACGCATGGCATGTTTGGCACGTTCCTTACCTACATAAATGCGTTCTGCATCCTTACAGGTCATTTCCAGAATAGGTTTGGAGACCAGTCGATCATATACAACAACATCAGCCTGCTGCATAAGCCGCAGTGCGCGAAAAGTCAGCAGATCCGGATCGCCGGGGCCGGCACCGACCAGGTAAACTTCACCCATCGGGGTTTCTGATTCGAATTGACTGATTTCCTGATCGAGTAACACTTTGGCTTCTTCAAAGTGGCCACTGAAAACCCGCTCGGCAAAGCCGCTTTGCAAGACATGTTGCCAGAAACGTTTGCGGGTCGAGCCTTTGGCGAAGGATTGTTTGATTTTTTCGCGGTATTCGGCAGCAATCTCGGCGAGTTTGCCATAGCCGGCAGGAACCAGCGATTCCAGTCTGGCCTTGATGATACGCGCCAGAACCGGCGATGAACCGCCGGTGGAAACAGCGATAAGAATCGGCGAGCGATCAATCACCGAAGGCATGATAAAAGAACCATCATCCGGGTTATCGACAACATTGCAGGGAATATTGTTGGCAGCGGCCAAAGCGGCGACACGCTGATTGATCTCACTGATATCTGTAGAAGCAATGATTAAGGCCTGATCAGTTATATCGCTATCCGCAAAGCCGCGATCGATATAATCGATGAGCTTTTGCTCAACCATTTGATTGACTTCATCGCAGTTTGCCGGAGAGACCAGCGTTACTTTGGCGCCGGCTGACAAGAGCATGCGAATTTTTCGGGCAGCCACCTGACCGCCGCCGACAACCAGTGTCTGTCGGGAATTGATATCAAGGAAAACAGGTAAAAATTTCATCGGACATGTTGATTTAGAGGTTAATGATTCATAAAGCCCGCCAAATAGAAGGGCTTCATATTGCTTAATATTAAGAAATTATAATATACTATACAAATTTGTTATCTAACAGGATTTAAATCGTGATTCAGGAAATTGACGCAGCAGATCTTAAAGCACGTATTGACGCAGGTGAGCAGATCGAACTGCTTGATATTCGCAGCGATGCTGAATTAGCGCAGGGCGTTTTGCCGAATGCCAAACACGTTCCTATGCATTTGATACCTTTGCGTATCAATGATTTTTCTAAAGACAAAGACATTATTCTTTATTGTAGAAGTGGTGCACGTTCGTACCATGCCTGCAGTTATCTGGCTCAACAGGGTATTACCAACGTGATTAACCTGCGTGGTGGCATCATTGCCTGGGCCAGAAATGGATACGAGATTGCAAGAATGTAATTCTCGTTTGTGTTCTTATTGGCGGTGGTCTCGGGTCATAAACTTGCCTTTGAAATCATTTTAGAATATAAGAACGCGCTTTATCTGATTTCTTAAACACAATACCTACTTACGGAGGTCATAACATGGCTGATCAAGAACTCGACGCATCTGGTCTGAACTGTCCTTTACCAATTCTACGTGCCAAGAAAACACTGAATGGTATGGAAGCTGGCAAAGTACTGCACATTATCGCTACTGATCCTGGTTCAGTTAAAGACTTTGAAGCGTTCTGCAAACAGACAGGCAATGTTCTGACTGAGTCCAAAGAAGAAGGTGGCAAGTTCCACTTCCTGATCACTAAAAGCTGATCATAATTTACCAATGTTGTTTTGCCCGCATGCGGGTTCAGGAGTAAAAAATGGAAGAAAAGAAACTTGCTATTATCGCAACTAAAGGCACTTTGGATTGGGGTTATCCTCCATTCATTCTGGCTTCTACCGCCGCAGCCCTTGGTTATGAAACGGAAATCTTTTTCACTTTCTACGGTCTGCAGTTGTTGAAAAAAGACCTTGACCTGCAGGTTTCACCGCTGGGCAATCCGGGTATGCCTATGCCAATGGGCATGGACAAATGGTTCCCTGTGCTGGGTACAGCATTGCCGGGCATGCAGTCAGTAATGACCAGCATGATGAAAAAGAAAATGGCCTCTAAAGGCGTCGCCAGTTTGGAAGAACTGCGCGAACTTGCTCAGGAAGCCGAAGTTCGAATGATTGCCTGTCAGATGACAGTCGATCTGTTCGAAATGGATACATCGGAATTTATCGACGGCGTTGAATACGCTGGTGCAGCTCGTTTCTTCGAGTTTGCCGGTGAATCTGATATTTGTCTGTATATCTGATTACATACAAAAATCCTTGCAGAGATTCGTCTCTGAGAAAAACCGCTCTTTTGAGCGGTTTTTTTTCGATTGCATTTTTCTGCAGGGTAACAAAAAATATTAATGAGCAGATACAACTAGCTTGTATTAGTTTATTATCAGCGTATTATATAAGATTAATTTATTAACGCTTTTGAGATTTTTTTATGTCGGATCGTCGTCTTCAGGTTTTTCATACTGTTGCACGTCTGTTGAGTTTTACAAAAGCAGCTGAAACATTGCACATGACTCAACCGGCAGTGACCTTCCAGGTCAGACAACTAGAAGAACAATTTAATACCCGTCTTTTTGACAGAACTCACAACCGTATCAGTCTGACTGATGCCGGCCAACGAGTGTATGATTTTTCCGGTAAGATATTTGATCTTTATTCGCAGATGGAAAATGCGGTTAAGGAAATGACCGGTGAAATCAGTGGTGCATTGACCATTGGTGCTAGTACAACCATTGCAGAATATATGTTGCCGGCATTGCTGGGCGACTTTAAATCCAAATATCCGGATGTTGCCATTCACCTTAAGGTTTCCAATTCAGAAGGTGTCGTTTCCATGGTGGAAAACAACACCATTGATCTCGGCGTTGTTGAAGCCAAAGTCACCAACAAAAATCTGGTCGTGGATATTTGCCGCATTGATCATCTGGTTGCGATTTTACCGCCCGGTCATCCGCTGGCAGAGCTGAAAAAGGTTGATTTCAGTGAATTAACCAAATATCCGTTTATCTGTCGTGAGGAAGGTTCGGGTACCCGTGAAGTCATTGGTGATTATCTTGCCGGCCAGGAACATGCCTGTGACCTGAAGATCGCCATGGAACTGGGAAGTCCTGAAGCTGTGAAAGGTGCCGTTGAAGCCGGTATGGGTGTTTCTATCGTTTCCCGGGCGACTATCCAGAAAGAATTACGTCTGGGAACACTGGTTGCTCTTAACCTGGATCCTCCGTTACAGCGTCCTTTCTCATTTGTGCATCCGAAACAGAAATTCCGCTTGCGTGTGATGGAAGAGTTACTGGACTTTGCACAGATGTACTGTCAGGACTTTAAAGAACACGTCAAAAACTAGGGTGTCTTTTGTTACCGACTTTACCTGCCGATAAAAAACAGCGAAAACTGCTCAGTGTTTTCCTGCAGCTTGATGAATCTGCAAAGGATTCATTGCTTGATTATGCCGGTTTTTTATTGAGCAAAAGTAAACAGGATGGCGAAACTGACTCTGCAGATATTGTATCGGCAGACTCTTTGCAGCCTGATATGATTCCCCGTCCGCAGCAGGAATCGGTGATTGCGGCAATAAAACGCCTGTCCAGAACCTATTCCATGCTGGATAAGCAGGATATGCTTCACGAAACTTCGGACTTAATGACCTCTCATGTCATCAAAGGGCGCCCTGCGTCTGAAGTGATCGATGATCTTGAGGTGCTTTTCATCTCTCATTATGAAAAGCGGTTTGGTTCCAAATCATCTTCGGACTGATTAAACATGCATATTGTCACCAATTGGTTCAAGCAGACGTTTTCCGATCCCCAGATCGTCTTTCTGGCTGTTGCCTTATTAAGTTTCTTTGTGGTGGTGATCACACTGGGCGACTTGCTGATGCCGGTTCTTGCCAGTGCAGTGATTGCCTATCTGCTGGAAGGCATTGTCGGCATGCTGGAGCGTAAAGGTGTTAACAGGATGTTTGCGGTTGTCACCGTATTCATAGGTTTCATGCTTTTCGTGTCTCTGGTGATTTTTGGCTTGATGCCTTCTTTATCCCGACAGATCTCTCAACTGGTTAATCAGTTACCGGAATATATTGCTCAGGGGCAGCAGGCTTTATTACAGTTACCGAATA
>Ga0181565_10000993_pt1 | contig 21570 bp, 13 predicted proteins | sample 101ome_16_FD_129661 | JGI IMG/M metagenome (GOLD analysis project Ga0181565, IMG submission 129661) | Coastal salt marsh microbial communities from the Groves Creek Marsh, Skidaway Island, Georgia - 101401AT metaG (megahit assembly) | ecosystem: Environmental > Aquatic > Marine > Intertidal... | reverse complement strand
GACTCAAAGAGTGGGAGCTCATTCTGAATCGGTGATGCGTGGAGACTGGATGCGTTGCCCGGATTTTTGCTATTGGCAACACCCCCTCATTGAGTTGGAGGGCTTGACCATGGGCATCATTGGCTTTGGGCGTATTGGCCAAGCCGTAGCCAGCATGGCTCAGGCCTTTGGCATGAAGGTGCAGAGCGTTGCCAGAGATTCCATCAATCAGGAGGAACACCCCGAAGTCGACTGGGTTGAGTTCGATGAGCTGATTGCCACCTCTGATGTGATCAGCCTGCATTGTCCGCTCACCCCAGAGACTCAATGCTTGATCAACGAAGCTCGGCTAAGGCGCATGAAATCATCAGCTTTCCTGCTCAACACCAGCCGCGGACCTCTGGTTGATGAGCGTGCCCTGGCAGATGCCCTCATGGATGGCAAAATTGCTGGAGCAGGTATCGATGTGATGGAAGTCGAGCCACCTCGCAGCGAAAGCCTCCTCTACCAAGCTCCCAATTGCTTGATCACACCCCATATTGCCTGGGCTACTTCAGCCGCTCGAAAACGTCTTCTCCAGATGGCTGTGACTAACCTCAAAGGATACCTTGATGGCTCCTTGAAAAATGTGGTCAATCTTTGAGCTCTCCCGACGGATTCAGTCCCGCCGGGAGATACGTGGGCAAATAAACTTTAAAGACAGATCCCCGGTTTGGTTGACTGGAAACCTCAACGCGCCCATGGTGGGCTTCCACAATGGCCTTGACCAGGCTTAGCCCCAGCCCGAGACCTCGCTGGCTTCGGCTTTTATCAGCACGGTAAAGGCGATCCCAAATTTTCCCCAAGTCAGATGGGAGGATCCCGACGCCTTGATCGCTCACCTTGACAAGCACCTCATCACCCTGAGGTTCAACCCCAAGCAGAACCCGACTCCCCTCCTCACTATATTTGATGGCATTGTCCAGAAGGTTTGCCAGAACCAGCCTGAGATGATGAGGATCGACCATGGCAATCACCTTTGGCTTGATATCAAGTTGGATGACGATCGCCTTGTCTTCGGCTACTTGTTCGTAAAGGTCGCTAGCCTCCTGTAAGAGCTCTCCCATGTCGGTTGAAACCCGATTGAGCTTCATGACTCCCGCTTCAGCTTCGGCGATTGACATGAGACTCTGCAACATGGTGAGCAGCTTTTCCGATTCCTCGATGCAATCTGCCAGGGCTTCCGAGGCCACCCCCTCGCTGACCTGCGGGTCATGGAGCGCTGCTTCAGCTGCATTACGTAATCGTGTTAATGGAGTCCGGAGATCATGTGCCACATTGTCAAGAGACTCTCGCATAGAGTTAATCAGGTGCTGGTTCTGTTCCAACATCTGATTGAATTGTCTGGCAAGCTGAGTCAGCTCTCCCTCGGTGCGAGGTAAATCGACTCTTCGGTCCAGTTTTCCAGTATCAATGATTGTCTGAACCGTTGCGCTGATGCGCCGCAGGGGATCCAGACTGCGTTTAACCAGGAATCCCCCCCCCACAAAGCCCATGAGAACCACTGGCACCATGCCTCCTATGAAAATCTTTCGAAAAGGCTTCAACCATAGCTCCTGGTTATCGGTGCGTCGCCCGACCATCAACCGTTGGCCATTCCAAAATTCCGATTCCATTAAAATCAGATCCTTTTCTTCGGATTCAGGAATTCTAAGCAACTCTCTGGCTTTGAAAACCAAACTACCCCATTGGAATGATTCGGACTTAAGCCAGTTTTCCGAGGCAGCTAGAAAAACCTCACGTCCTTCCGAGGTCGTGATCCGCACAAAAAAAGACTGCAACTCCCCTGCTGCCTTTCGCTCTTGAATCCAACGATCCAACCCTGGCAAACCTTGATCACGATACAGTCTGGAATAATCACGGATCTGCATCTGAAGAGCTTGTACATCCTTTTGCAGGACGGCTTGCTCGAGCATCCAATAGAATAAAAACAATAGGATCCCGGTGGTCACTGAGAAGACAGCGCCATACCAGAGATTGAGCCGAAACCCAAAGGATTTGAAGTAACCTCTACGCATGGCGAAGCACGTAACCCACACCCCTTATGGTGTGGATACGCTGTCGATTCGGGTCCACTTTGTTACGCAGTCGTGAAACCAGCACATCCACAACATTTGTTTGGGGGTCAAAATGGTAATTCCAAATATGCTCCAAAATCATGGTCTTGGTGACCACGCGTCCCTTTTGCCGTATCAAATACTCTAGCAGGGCAAATTCCTTGGGTTGAACATCCACCTTCTCCTGCCCGACAAAAACCTCTCGTGTGAGCAAGTCCATCTGAAGATCCTCCCATTCAAGTCTGGTGGGTTCGGTCGCCTGACTGGAGCGACGGATCAGTGCATGCACTCGCGCCAGCAGCTCACTGAATGAGAAAGGCTTGGTCAGGTAGTCATCTCCCCCAGCCTGCAAGCCTTCGATACGATCATCAACTGAGGCTCTGGCACTTAAGACCAACACGGGTGTCTGGATGCCATCCCGACGCATCAAGCGTATGATTTCCAAACCATCCATACCCGGCAGCATGCGATCCATGATGGCAGCATCGTAGGGGTTGCTTCGAACCATCACCAAACCCTCTTCGCCATCTGCGCTCACATCAACCGCAAAACCGCTTTGTTTCAGCCCCTTTTCAAGAAAAGAAGCAATTTTGGAATCATCTTCGAGGACTAGGATACGCATGATGCATGTCTGGATGGTTACCGCCAAATCATCGTAATTCAAGCTGCTGGCCATGGCAACGCTAGGCGCTACCACTGTGATGGCCTGGTTGAGGTGATAAAACAAAAGGGGGTGCCTCATTGCCGCTTAAAAAGCGGAGAAGGCACCCCCTCGAACCTAATGAGTCAACCTCAACCGCGGTCCTCTAGGGAAAGGACACGGTATGCATACTGGCCGTTATACCAGATCCTAAGCAGGATGGATTGCCCCATGGCGGATGATGCCCTGAGATCCTCGATTCGCTCCACGGGCTTGCGGTTTATTTCATTGATGACCACTCCTGCTCTCAGTCCCGTCTCCCAGGCAGCACTACCCGGGCGCACCTCTGTAACCAGCACCCCGCTGATAGAATTTGGGACATCAAATTGGCGCCGCATCAGTGGCGTGAGCTCTTCAAGGTCAAGGTCCTGCATCCAGGCATCCCGTTCAGATACTGAGGATACGTTGAGTGGCTGGCGAGGATCACTTCCCAGGGTCGCCAATTCCACTTGCAAGGTTGTTTTTTCTCCCTGTCGTAAGATTTCCATCCCGTAATTTTCACCCGGCTGACTTTGGCCGATGATTAATTTGAGTTCGCGGTGATTACCGACAGGCTTGCCATCAAATTGGGTCACCACATCACCAGGCTTGAGTCCGGCGGAGGCAGCAGGACTATCCTTGAACACATCGGCCACCAGAGCACCCTGTTTGGCTGGTAAATTGAGGTAATCCTGCATTTCCTGAGTGACATCCTGAATGCTCACTCCAAGGTATCCGCGGACCACTTGGCCATGCTCGACAAGGCTCTCCATGACATGACGAGCCAGATTCATAGGGATCGCAAAACCAATCCCCATGTTGCCGCCGGATCGACTTAAGATTGCTGTGTTGATCCCCACCAAACGTCCTTTCGCATCCACCAGGGCGCCTCCCGAATTCCCAGGATTGATGGCGGCATCGGTTTGAATAAAGTCTTCGTAGTCTAGCCCCATCTCAGCCCTCCCTTTGGCACTGACCATACCCATCGTCACGGTCTGGCCCACACCAAATGGATTCCCAATAGCCATCACCAAATCGCCCACCATGAGCTGATTGCTGTCACCCAGTTCAATGGGAACCAATCCATCCGCATCAATTTTCAACACCGCAAGATCACTTTTTGGGTCAGTGCCGATGATTTCAGCGATGTAGGTTTCCTCGTTAGGGTTAAGCACCACCTTGACCTCATCGGCCCCCTCAACAACGTGATGGTTGGTGATCACATAGCCCTCCGGCGATACGATGACCCCCGAACCCAGGCCTTTCTTTGGGGTGGCATCCTGTGGGGGGGCGAATTGATTCCAGCCAGGAAACCCAAATAACTGCTGCATCGGATCTTGAGGGCGACCATTGCTTGGGCGAGTTCGGGTCGTGGTGTAAACCTGAACCACGCTGGGAGAGACTTCCTGCACCACCGGAGCAAAGCTGACGACTGGATAAGCTTCACGCTGCAGGGGCTGATCGTTGATCTTTAGTGTCGGACGTGGGCGATCCTTGCGAACAGCCTCCCCCTTGGCCCAATCGTTCACCGCCGAAGCACTCAAGGCTAGGAGTAATCCTGCGAGGATTCCCAACCTTAACTTGGAGCAGAATAAAGAGATCTTTTTCTTCATGATGATTTCAGTGATGTTTGATTTATCTATCAACAGGTAGAATCAAACACACTAGGCTCACCAGAACCTTTCGGTAACATTACAAATTGGTTAGGAATCAAGACTGAATCAACCCTCGCTGAGGGACTAAAGCCCCAGGCGCCGATCGACCCGAGTGAGTGCCTCATCAATCGCATCACAAAACCAGTCGATTTCAGACAATTGGACCACCAGTGGCGGTACAACCCAAATACCAAACTTATCCGAAGGCACGTAAATATCACGCTCGTGAAACAGAAATTGGGCTATTTCGTGAACAAGGGTGGGTTCATACTTTTCCGTTGTTTTCCTGAGTGGTCGACCTGTCGCAGGATCAGCAACCAGCTCAAGTGTGAAAAAGAGTCCCAAGCCACGAACATCCCCGACACAAGGATGTTTTGCCGCAAGTTCGCGCAACCGATTTTCCAAATGCCTACTCTTGGCGGCGACTTCATCCAGCAGGCCATCTTCGACAAGCACTTCCAGAGCTGCCAAAGCCCCCGCACACCCGAGAGCATGGCCCGAATAACTTTGCCCGTGGCCAAAGAGATGATGATCAAAAGATCGCGCAACCTTGGATGAAAAAATGGTTGCCGTTAGTGGACAATAGGCACCAAGTGCCTTGCCCATGATAATGATGTCAGGCTCGACCCCAGAGTGCTCAATAGCTAGCAGCTTGCCGGTGCGTCCCATACCAGTCATGGTTTCGTCCACAATCATCAGTAATCCCCACTGGTCGCAAAGACGCCTTACCCCTTCCAGATAGCCCGGAGGTGCCGGGATGATACCATTGCTCCCAACAACTGGCTCAACCAACACAGCGGCAACCTTGTTGGAACCCCCTTCATTTTCGATGATGTAATCCAGATAATTGAGGTTTTCCTCCACCATGGTCTCTCCATTGCCAAAAGGAGGTCGGTAGGCATTGGCTTCAGGAGCGAACACCACCCCAGGAACCGTCAGGGGTTCCTGAAACCACCGACGCGGATCCCCACTCACCGATGCGGCTCCGCTAGTCGATCCATGCCAAGATTTGTAGCGCGAAATAATCTTGTAGGGGTATGGATACTGAGAAGGAGCATCACTTTGCGTCAAACCACCCTCATGAAACATGCGGTGGTATTGAAACTGCCGGGCTGCTTTGATAGCCGCTTCGACTGCAGCAGCCCCGCTCTGAGCAAAATAAACTTTCTTGTCGGGAGAGCCAGGGGTCAATTCAGCCAGTCGACGCGCGAGTTGCCCAGTAGGCTCAGTGGCGAAGTCATCGGTGACATAGGCTACCGTGTCAAGTTGGCGTTTAAGCGCCGCCAGGACCTTGGGATGATTGAATCCCAGATTGATGCACTCATGAGCGCTGCGTAGATCGAAGATACGCCTCCCATCGGTGGTATGAATCCAACAACCCTCCACCCGCTCGACAGGAATGGGCGCATAGCCCTCCTGCGAAGACCAGCACTGCATCATGTGGCGCGCCTGATTGGCAGCAAACTCTGGGACTTGACTCATGGAGTGGGTGAGGCAGCACAGCCTGTCATGACCTGCAAAAGGTAGGCTAGTGGGGCATCTGCATGTTGAGCCGTGTGGCGACTTGTTGAACGTCCTTGTCGCCTCGACCCGACAGATTGACAATGATGATCTGATCAGACGACATGGATGGAGCTTTTTCCATGACCGCCGCCACAGCATGGCTTGATTCAAGCGCTGGGATGATGCCCTCCAACCGAGCTAGCCCCATGAACGCCTCCAAGGCTTTTTCATCGGTGGCGTAACCATAATCAACCCGCCCCTGATCCTTGAGCCAAGCGTGCTCAGGACCAACCGCCGCATAGTCCAATCCAGCAGAGACACTGTGAGTCAGCTGAATCTGACCATGATCATCCTGAAGGATGTAGGACCGGGTTCCCTGCAATACGCCCAGTGAGCCGCCCTGAAAACGTGCCGCATGGCGCTCTGGCTCGATACCCTCACCACCGGCTTCGACTCCCAGCATGCGCACGCTAGGGTCCTTTAAGAAGGGGTAAAACAGGCCAATCGAGTTACTCCCCCCTCCCACACAGGCCACCAGAAGATCCGGAAGCTTTGATTCCTTTTCGAGGATTTGAGCCCTGGCTTCATCGCCTATGACACGCTGAAAATTGCGCACCATTAAAGGATAGGGATGTGCCCCGTAGGCTGTGCCAAGAATATAATGTGTGTCGCGCACATGCGTCACCCAATCCCGCATGGCTTCATTGACTGCCTCCTTGAGGGTTCGCTGCCCAGCGGTGACCGGTCGCACCTCGGCACCAAGCATTTTCATGCGGAACACGTTGAGCGCCTGACGTTGGCAGTCTACCTCACCCATGTAGATGACACATTCCATCCCAAACATGGCAGCGACGGTGGCCGTAGCGACCCCATGCTGCCCAGCGCCAGTTTCAGCGATGATGCGTCGCTTTCCCATTCGCTTGGCCAGCAAGATTTGGCCCATGGAATTGTTGATTTTGTGGGCACCTGTATGAAGCAGGTCTTCGCGCTTGAGATAGATCTTTGCTCCCCCCAGTTCGCGGGTCAGTCGTTCGGCGAAGTAAAGTGGCGTGGGGCGTCCCACAAATTCCTTGAGATAGTAGCTGAGCTCATCCTGAAAAGCCGGATCGGTCTGTGCGCGAAAATACTCATCTTCCAGCTCCTTGAGCGGATGCATGAGCGTTTCGGGCACATAGCGGCCACCGAAAGGGCCGAAATGCCCTTGGGCATCGGGTTGATTCCAGTCCAGCGTATTCAAATGATTGACAGGTGATTCCATGCAAAGTCTCGATTCGAGTGGTCCTGTGGGGAAGCTTCATATCGTGGTTCACTTCCCTGAACGTCTCAATATGACCCCGAAAAGGCTCAATGGAAACGAATTTTGAAGAATTTGTTCATCGAGTGCACGCATCAGGCTAGCAGTGACTCAATCACTTCACCGTGCACATCGGTAAGCCGGCGATCGATCCCATTGTGCCGGAAGGTCAATTTGTCATGACGGATACCCAGTAAGTGCAGCATGGTGGCGTGGATATCGTAGACCGTTGTTGGTTGATTGCGGTCCTGGGGTCGGAAACCCCATTCATCACTCAATCCATGCGTCACGCCACCTTTGATGCCAGCGCCACAAAGCCAATTGGTAAAGCAGAAGGGGTTGTGATCGCGTCCCTTGCCTCCCTGTGCGCAGGGCATACGACCAAACTCAGTCGTCCAAAGGATCAAGGTGTCCTCCAGCATGCCTCGTTGCCGAAGGTCAGCGATGAGGCCTGCTGTACCGCGCGCCATCCCAAGGGCCAAGGGACCATGATCGCGTTGAATATCCTCGTGAGAATCCCAATTGCGCCTAGGAAAGCCATTATCATTACCAGACCAAATTTGCACAAATCGCACGCCACGCTCGAGCAGGCGCCTGGCAACCAGGCATTTGCGGCCCCAGTAGTCGGTTTCCTCCGCCTCATTGATCACCTCAGGCCATGTAGCGGCCCCGTGATCAAGCCCGTAAAGCTTGAGGACATGGTCTGGCTCTTGGGTGATATCAATGGCTTCTGGAGCCGTCAACTGCATGCGCGCTGCCAATTCGTAAGAACGAATCCTCGCCTCAAGCCGCTGGTCCCCTTCTCGCTCGGCAAGATGATTCCGATTTGCCTCCGCCAGCAAAGCCAATCCCTCGGTTTCGCTTCGTGGGGTGACAAAGGAGTTGGTAGGCACTTTGAGGTCGTGGATCGGGGTGGCACGGCTTGGGAAAATCTCAGTGGCTTGATGGTGGATTGGCAGGAAAGCTGCCCCCCAATTCTTGGGCCCGTTGGACGCATACCCTCGATGATCAGGGAGCACCACAAAGGTAGGGAGGTTGTCATTTAGGCTGCCAAGGCCGTAGCTAACCCACGCCCCCATGCCAGGAAAGCCGGGACGTTGGAATCCTGTGGCCTGAAGGAAAGTAGCCTGACTGTGGACACCAGTCTTTCCCACCATGTTATGGACAAAGGCCATATTGTCCACACACGGCCCCAGTGGCGCCACCGCATCAGAAAGGTACTTACCTGACTGACCATATTGCTGCCAAGCCCATGGGGAGGCGAACACGTTGCCTGGACTGCTTTGAAAAAGCTCCACCGCCTCACCGGGATCCCAGGCTTGGCCATGGCGCTTGATCAGCTCAGGCTTGTAATCGAACAAATCTACATGACTGGCCGCCCCAGCCATGAAGAGTTGAATCACACGCTTGGCTTTGGGGGCATGGTGCAGGCCGCCATGGATGCTCGGGCTAGCTGTGTCGGAGGCAAGCAGCCCATCCTGGCTCATGAGTGAACTCAACGCAATCCCACCGAGACCTCCTCCCATTTGCCAGAGAAAGTCACGACGGCTCGGAATACCATAGGGTGATTGAGATTCCATGGGATGGGGCATGTTAGCGCATGGCAGGATCCGAATCAACCTCCAGAGCGTCAAACCAAGCTGCCGGCAGTTGCACTGAAGACTTCCATGAGGTAGGAATAGAAGTATGCGAAACTCAGTCGGTTTCTTGGCAGTGTGTCTATTTTTGGGGCTTGGTTCCCCTCAAATAATTGCTTGGGCGCAAGACGTTCCCAAGGCTATCGAGCCTTCGGAAGCCGTGATCTGGGCCCAGCGTCTCAATCAGGCCTTTGTGGAAGTGGCCGACCAGGTGGCACCCTCAGTCGTGGTCATCGAGGTCGCCCACCCTGTCGCCTCAGGTGGCAGCCTGGAGGAACTTCAAAACCATCCTAACCTCCAAGAATTACCCGATGAGCTCAGGCGCCAGATGGAGGATTTGTTTCGAGAACAGCTTGAGAAAAGGCAGGAACCAACCAATGAACCTGAAGAGCAAGCCACCCCGGAGGATCGTTTTGATGGGAAGGGTTCAGGAATGATCCTGGATGTCCAGGGCCACATCCTGACCAACTACCATGTGATTGAAGCAGCCAGCCGTATTAGAGTGCGCCTACAAGATGGTCGCCTGTTTCAGGCTCATGTCAGGGGTTACGACGCGCAGTCTGATGTGGCCATTCTCCGGTTAATCAATGCCCCAGAGGATACCTTGAAACCCATTCGCATAGGTGACTCAGAGGCAGTCAGAGTGGGTGAGTTCGCCATTGCTATCGGGGCTCCCTTTGAGCTGGAATATTCAGTCACTTACGGCCATGTCAGCGCCAAAGGAAGGTCTACCGTGACCCTCTCTCGCAATATGGATCATGACTTCATCCAGACCGATGCAGACATCAACCCTGGCAATTCGGGTGGTCCACTGGTCAACATTCGAGGCGAGGTCATTGGGGTCAACACCATGATTCGAGGGCTCAATACCGGCATTGGCTTTGCCATCCCGATTAATATGGCGATGGAAATCGCTCATCAGCTCATCGAAACCGGCACCTTCAAGCGCGCCCTACTTGGCATTGGCATTCAAACCCTTTCTGAAAACCACGCTCTCAACCAATTGCTTCCCTCTGTCACCCGAGGCGTGATCGTCTCCACCATCCAGGCAGGCAGCGCAGCAGCTGAATCGTCCCTACAACCTGCTGATGTCATCATCGCTGTGGCGGGAAAACCTGTGGCCACTTCTCAGCAACTCAAAAATCAGGTTCGCTCCCAAACCATTGGCCAACCCATCATTCTCGATGTGGTTCGCAACCAGCAGCGCCTCCAAGTCGAGATTCGACCTAAAGAATGGGTGCGCCCGAAGGTTGCCAACATCACCGCCAACGAAATCAGGCCCATCATCCATCGTCCACTCGGATTAAAATTACGCAAGGCCGACGAAACAGGTGCCAAACAGTTTGGGGTTGACCTTTCAGACGGATTGATGATTTGGGAAATTGAGAAAGATAGCCTGGCTGAGCGTATGGCTGGGAATCTCCTGCAACCTGGCCTCATCATCACCGATGTGAATTATCAACCCGTTAGAGAGACCTTTGACTTTGCCAAGATCTATCAAACCACCGATCTATCCAAGGGACTGATCCTTCACTACCTGGATGGCGATGGTAACCGCGGTTTTGTGCTACTCTCTGAAGGTGATTTTTAGAACCTTGCCTCTGGAAATATCCCTGCAGAACAGAAGATCAGGTCGTCCGGCGAGAAGAAGACTCCTGACTGATCACTCGCGGTTTGCCTGCCCTCAGGACTCTGAGTGAAAAGCCTTCTCCATTTTCAAAGGGTTCTACCCTGGCTGTCACTTCCAAAACGGGATAACGCAACGTCGCAAGCCCATGACTTCGGTAGGTAGAGGCGAATAATTCTGTTTCAACCATACCACTGCGATCGGCCAATGTCAGGAATTTCATGGGCTCTCCTGTCACTTGATGATGGATACGTTGCTCGATGACCAAGCCACAGGCTGTTACCTCTTTTCCCAGGTAGTCTCCCAACCGATCCACCGGACAGTAAGTATGCCAGGCCACCTCTGAATACAAATCCAACGGGTGCCCAGACACTGGAAAACCAATCAGTTCCTGTTCCCACTGAAGACGCTGACCTCTCCCCGGCTCATCCAGAGCTACTTCGGGAACACGTGCAAGATCCGGAGGAGGGAGCAACCAACCTTGATCGGGGCATTTGTGATCCGAAAAACGATGGGTCAGCTGGCGCAATTGCCAGAACTGAGCCGTCCGGGATAGGCCAAAACCATCTAATGCACCAACCCTGATCAGGGAATCCACTTCATGTTCATGAGGCCAGACCCGATGGTAAAAATCCCTCAATGAAACAAATGGACCTCGCCTGTATTCACAGATCAGACGCTCTAGCATGCTTTCACTCAACCCCTTGATAGCACTCACTGGCACCCGTATCCTGCGTTGTGACATCAAACCATTAACCGACAAACTTGTCTCTACCTGATACCCAGGACCAGGCAGCTGCACTGATGGTGGCAGAAGGTTTATTCCTATCCGTGCGCATTCCAACACATAGACTAACGGGTGATAAAACCCCTTTGCGTGGGTCAGGACAGCAGCCATGAATTCAGCGGGAAAATAGCACTTGAGCCAAGCAGACTGGTAGGCCTCTACCCCATAGGCCGTACTGTGTGCCTTGCAAAAGGCATAACCGTTGAACCCACGGACCAAATCCCATACTTCCTGAATACTCGCTGGTGATCGACCAAGTCTTGTAGCCTGATCGAAAAACTCTTTCCTAATGGTCTCCACAACCTCTTCCCTCCCCTTCCCCAGGGCTCGGCGGAGGACATCAGAGCGCCCTGCCGGAAGGCCCGCAAAGGACTCGCAAATTTGCAGAATATGCTCTTCATAAACCACCAGGCCGAATGTGCTACGCAGACAACCCTCCAGGCTAGAGTGGGGGTAAGTCGTTGCTTCCATACCCTGGTAACGTCGAGTGAAACGAAGTTTCTTCTGCTCATTGGCAGCACCAGGTCGTATGACCGAGACAATGGCAACCAATCCATCAATATCCCTTACCTGACACATCTTGCACAGATTGACCATGGCAGGGCTCTCAATGTGGTGCACGGCCCTTGCTCCCCCACTGGCAATCATGCGCCATACCCTAGCATCTCCCCAAAGAGGATACTGGGAACTCTCTGTCATCTCTGAAGTCCTGGGCTCCTTCGTTTCCAGCACCTGGCATCCCTTGCCTGGTTCCAGTTCAATGCGGATGCCTTGTCGGGCGAGCATCTGTCTGACATCGCGCATGACGGACAACCCTCCTTGGGCCAGGATATCCATCTTGACCAGGCCCATGGCCTCCACGGCATCCATATCCAGGTGTGTCGTGGGGTATCCTTTTTCCGAAATAAAGGTGGGCGTCAACGCGTGAATGGGACGCCCAGAAAGCACCAATCCGCAAGGGTGCATTTTGGGATAACGCGGAAAGCCATCAAGCACCTCTGCCATCTGCAAAGCGCTCGCGTAGGGTTCTTCATCAAGTGGCAAATCCTTACATTCCTGTTGACCGAGGATGGAGGCCCTCATATCGCGAGAATGAACATGCGGAAATCGCTTGGTAATCCGGCGCACTTGCTGTTCGGAAACCCCAAGCACCTTGGCCACATCCCCCATGGCACCTCGTGCGCGGTAAGTGGAAAACCCTCCGACTACCGCAGCATGCCTAGCCCCATATTTTCTCAGCACCTGCTCCACCACCTCATCCTTACGATCGTGAGGAAAATCCACGTCAATATCTGGAAGCTTGTTCAGAGCCATCCGATCACGGTTGAGAAATCGTCGAAAATAAAGCCCAAAACGGAGCGGACACACATCACTGATTCTCAAGCAATAGCACACTAGGGAATCAGCAGCGCTACCACGTGTGATCCACCCAATACCTTTGCGTTGACAATCCTGAAGCAAATCCCAAACAACTAGAAAATAGGCCTCGTAGCCCACTTCCCGAATCGTAGCCAGCTCCTCTTCCACTTGCTGCATGACCTGCTTTCTCTGGGAAGGAGGGTAGCGTTCCTTGAGCCCCTGAATGACTAACTTTCGTAGGAAGGCTCCAGGAGTCGAACCGTCAGGGGGATGAAACTCAGGGAATTGCGGAGGCCCCAGTGGCAGCCGAAAATCCCGGCAACGCTCCATCAGTTCCTGGTTGTGTTCCATGAGGCCTGGGTAACGTTTCCAGCCCTCGCTCCAGGTATCCATGGTCGGGAAGAATGCATCCCCAAACATCCCCTTTTCTGGATGCGCCTGCTTGAGCAGCGTACGTGTACGGATGGACTGAACCACTTGCAGTTTCCAGCTATCGGAAGCACTCGCATAGTGAACAGGTCTGAGCCCTACCCTTGGGATATTCCCACCCGGTTGCCCCATATCCTTGATGGCTTGAAAAGGATCGACCCCAAGATAAAACCGATCTCCAAAAATGGGTTGGAGCCCAGGATCAAACCCCACAGCCAGCAGCCCATCAGTCGGTAGAGATTGCAACTGATGCATGGTATAGGCCATCCCCCGACGGCCCTTGTTCTTAAGGCTAGCCCCCCCTTCATCTGAAACTTTCGCCCCCTCAGTGGAGTCAGAATCAGAAAGTAAATGGCAGAGGTGCTCATACCCTTTCATGTCTTGCACATACAACAATAGAGGTTTTTGCTCGACGCGGATTTCAGCCCCTATCAGGGGTTGAATCCCACACTTGAGAGCATACTGGTAAAAGGCAACCGAACCATGCAGGTTCCCCTGATCCATCAACGCGACAGCCGGATGTCCCTGTGCTGCGACCGTATCGACGATCTGTTGAATCGACAGGACAGAATCCATGAAGCTGTAATAACTTTTAACATTCAGGCAAATAGGCAACACGGACGTCGATCTGGGCCGAGGCTTCCCACCACTTGCATCCCCCTTTTCAAGTGCTAATGATGAAGGCGTGGATACCTTTTTGCCATGATCACGCATCATTGATGACCCGAAGGAGGGCTGCTTGCCTCCCTCATCGGGCGACTTGGGCCGAAGGCTGGATGACCCCGATGGCGTTTTGTGAACCGATTTTCCCCGGCTGACATTTTTCAACACCAGATCATGCCCTCTCAGGACAGCACCCCCACCGCATTGTCGACGTAGCGCATCAATGGTATGCGCAAGTCGTCGACGACTATTCCGCTGTTGTGCCAACGGATCCAGTGCAAGCTCGGACACGTGGCATCCATCATAAACATTCGAAAACCTTAGCGAAACCAGACGTAAACTCACTCTCCGCTTCCAGGCTTTCCTTAGCATCTGTGTCAATCGGACATACAAATCGGTTTCAAGATCTGTCGGTTCCATCAAACTTTCCGAACACTGATCCTCCTCCATGTCATTGTAGCGCACCTTGAGAGATAGCGTCCGGATGGATTTACCATCTGCTCGAACCCTCGCCATGAGTGTGTCTGCCATCTGACGGATCTTAGCCTGGATGTAAGCTTCTTCGGTCTGGTCTTCAGCAAATGTTTCCTGCTTTCCATAGGACTTAGCTGGAGCCGATGCCGGCACGATCGGACGATCATCTTCTCCCCTGGCAAAGGCTCGAATCTGCGGTGCCATACGCCCTAGGATGAGATGCAGTAAATCAGTCGAAGTGCCTGCCAGTTGACCGATTCGACCCAACCCAGCCGAGCAGAGACGAGACGATGTCGCTGGACCGATTCCCGGTAGCCAGTGATTAGCCAATGGATGCAGGAAGGCCTCTTCGTAGCCTGGCTCAACCATCTGAAATGCCGAAGGCTTATGAAGTTTGGATGCGATCTGGCTTATCAGCTTACTGGGGCCAATCCCTTCACTGACTGAAATTTTCAAGGACTGCCCAATGGCACGATGAATACGGTGAGCCACCTCTGATGCCGAACACCTCACACCGGTCAGATCAAAATAGCCTTCATCAATGGATGTGATTTCAACATCAGGGGTGAAGTCGTAGGCATAGGAAAACATCCATCGCGAAAAACGCTCATATTTCTCATAATCCCCTGGCAGGACAATCAGGTTGGGGCATAACTTGCGCGCACGGAGCGTTGGCATGGCAGCATGAATACCAAAGCGTCTGGCTTCATAAGAGGCCGCAGCAATCACGCCTCGTTTTTCTCCTCCTACTGCGACTGGTTTACCCCGCAATCGAACATCAGAAGCCTGTTCGACTGAAGCAAAGAAAGCATCGGCATCCAGGTGTACCACCTTTCGATGTAACCCAACAGAGCGCGGCATAGTGGTTTACCCTCAGAAGTTAGGATCGCTGCTAACCAACTAGCGACACCTTCGAATCAGCGCGACCATCACTCCCTGTATCACCAGTTCTCCGGCAGGTATCAAATCCGGATATCTGGGGTTTTCTGCTCGCAGATATGCCTTGCCCTTTTCCTTCACAAAGGTCTTGAGCGTTGATTCATTGTCTATCAAAGCTGCTACAACTTCTCCTCCACGGGGTTCTACCCCATGCTCCAGGATCGCATAATCGCCATGCATGATGTGTCGGCCGATCATCGAATCCCCTCGCACTTCCAAGGCAAAGGTTCGGGAAGTTGGTTTCACACCCAGGGTATCCACATCCACCGACACGCACCCCTCAATCGATCCTGAGTCGCGTTTATCAGCAAAACCCGCTGGAATTTCTCCAAGGAGCGGGATGTCAACGATTCTGGAACGAACAATGGGCTCAAAGATGGAAGGTGGCGTGATCACGCGAAGTGATCGGGCCTGGTTTGCTGCCCCCTCTAGGTATCCCTTTCTACGAAGAGCCCTAAGATGATCGGCCACGGCTGTCACACTTCGAAAATCAAAAAATGAAGCTATCTCCCGTTGACTGGGAGAGGTTCCATGCTCCCTCTGATGTGCCATGATAAAGCGAAGTATTTCGCCTTGCCGTCTGGTAAGACTGGTTTTCATGAATACTGTTATTTTGTACAGTATTCATGAAAACACATCTGTCAACACCTCAATCATCCGACCAACACCTCCCTCTTCCACAGCTGTATGCATGGAAATCCGTGAATGACATCGGAGGATTATTCGGGATAATGCCACCATGCTTCACGCTCGATGGCTGAATCTCAATCAAGGATTACCCTGGACCTACCTGCTTATGCTCGTTGGCATTTGCTCATTCAATGCAGGGCTCTCAGGACAAGATTTCCCTGGAGACATGACCCTGTCCAAGGTGCTGATGCCAGGAAAAGGTTGGCAGTCACTACAGCAAGGTTTTCAGTTCACCGATGGAGCCTGCAGCGATGAATACGGCAACTTCTATTTTGTCGGCAAGCGGTCAGAAGAAAGCGCCATCTACCGAATCAATACAGACGATGAAATGGAAGTTTTCATCCCAAGAGCTTCTGGTGTTAGTGGGCTGGCTTTTGGTCCCGATGGGAGGCTCTATGCCTGTCGGTGGTCCAAAAACGATGTCATTGTATTTGAGGCATCTGGCGACATGATCGTGCTGGCAGAAGATGTGCACGCCAACGATCTGGCCATCCACGCTCAGGGTCATTTGTTCTACACCGCTCAGCGTGGTGTGGTCTGGCTCAACCCACTTGCCGATTGGAAGCAAACCCTGCTCTCCCCAGAGCCTGCTAGCCCAAATGGAATCAGCCTGAACCCAGACGGTGGCATGCTCCTGGTCTCAGAGTATGCAGGCCAACATGTGTGGAGTTTTGCCGTGGATCCAGTGTCGGGCGGGGAGCATGGTGAGCGTTACATGACCATGCGAGCCCCTTCAGATCGTTCATCCTGTCGTGGAGATGGCATGACCGTGGATAGCGAAGGTCGCTCGTATGTCACCACAGCACTGGGTTTGCAAATGTTCGATGCCACAGGAAGAATCAGTGGCATTATCGCCATCCCTGCGGCAGCGCGAGGCATGAACAATGTCGTTTTTGCCGGGTCCCGCCGCGATCACCTCTTCATTACCTGCTCACAGGGAATATTCAAACGCCAAACCAAGGCCAAAGGGTTTTGGCATTTCAATTCGAAAACGGAAAGTCGGTGAGGCTTCTCTAGATCTCACACCCAATGAGCCTGCCTCCTGCCCGGTGGCAGCGACGCGTTTCATGCAAGACATACCCATTTATCTGATCATGCCACTGCTTGCAGCGATTCTTTACGCTGCAGCTGGACTATTTTTTAAGGAAGCCTTCCGAAATGGGGCCGGTTCCATCCAAAGTTTTGTGCTCACAAGCTGGGTCATGTCCCTTTGCTTTGCGCCCTTCATATTTTGGGAAAGCCAACCCATCCCCTGGCACCAGATACACTTACCGCTGATCACGGCTCTAGCTTTTTTTGCGGGCCATTGGCTGACTTTTTCAGCCATCAAAGCCGGAGATGTCTCCCTTGTGATGCCCGTGCTAGGCACCAAGTCGGTTTTTGTCGCTCTTTTTGCCTGGCTGATCTTTGGCATAGAAATACCAAGAAGCATGTGGCTGGCAACCCTGCTGACGGCTGTCGCGGTCTATGTGCTAGGGAAAACCGATCAACCTGGCTCACAACGCCGAGTCCCACTAGCCACCGGGCTGACCATTCTCAGTGCTGGGGCTTTTGGATTGTGTGATGCCTTGGTTCAACAATGGGCAACCCTCTTTGGTCTGAAGGCTTTCCTAACCTTGATGTTTGGTGGTGTCGGATTGATGGCAAGCCTGCTGGTGCCTCATTTTAACAAGCCCCTGAAGTCGCTCGACCAAAAGACACTCGCATGGTTGGGAGCCGGCGCCATGCTCACTGCGCAGCAAGCCATGCTAATAGGCATGGCCGTCGCGATGTTTCAAAATGCGACCGGGGTGAATGTGGTCTACAGCTCAAGAGGGCTCTGGGCTATTATCATGGTCTGGTTGCTCGCTAGGGTATCAGGCTATCGAGCCGAGAGTACCCCCCGTCGCATCTTGTTCATGCGACTCATCGGAGCAGCCCTGATGGTCACGGCTATCTTATTGGCCATCTTCTCCAGCAAATCATCCTCTCCAGAGATCTTTATCGAATAAGAAGCCTAGCTAAAGAGCTGTTTCAACGGCTGACCTTTGTCAGCTACAGTAAAAGGACGTCCGCTGGGTGCGGTAACGATCTGATCCAATGGCAAGCCCAGCGCGTAGGCAATCGTGGCATTGAAATCAGGTATGGTGACCGGATCTGAGATCACCTCAGCTCCCCTGCCATCAGTGCTGCCTACGATAGAGCCACCTTTCACGCCGCCACCAGCCAGAAGGCAGCTAAACGCCTTGGGGTAGTGGTCTCTTCCGTTGTTCTGATTGATCTTGGGAGTACGTCCAAATTCGGTCGCCAAAACCACAAGCGTCTCATCCAGCAGACCTCGACTGGAGAGATCCTGCAGGAGCGTACTGAGGGCCTGATCCAGTAAAGCAGCCCTGGCTTCGACACGGGGAAAATTATCTTGATGGGTATCCCAACCTCCTAGGCTGACTTCAACAAACCTGACATCGCGTTCAATCAAGCGCCTAGCAAGCAGGCAGCCCTTGCCGAATGCATCCCCTCCATAGGCCTCTCGCATGCTATCTGGCTCAGCTGTCAGATCAAATGCTGCCAGATCACGGCTTTTCATCAGCTTGATAGCATGGTCGTAGGCGGCTCCATAGGCGCGCACCTGCTGTTGAGGGAAGCGCGCCTCAAAAGCCTGATTGAACTCACGACTTAGACTCAAACGAGCGTTGAAGGTTGCTTCGTCCAGGCCATCGGCTAACTGACTGTGCTGGAGCCCTTGATCAGGATTCCTGATGGGAAGTGGTGCGAAGGTACTGTCGAGGAACCCACCACCAGGATGCCTCGTGTCACCCCCTATTTTAATATAGCCAGGTAGGTTTGGATTGAAGCTCCCCCCCAGTCTGACGGCCCACGATCCCAATGACGGATGCCTGATGGTTCCCCTTTGGGCATAACCAGTCCAAACAAAATAACGACCTCGCTCGTGAGCTCCCTGATTGGAATGCATCGAGCGAATGATCGCCGTATGATGCGCACACTCTGCGAGTCTTGGCATGTAAGCACTGAGTCGGGTGTGGCAGCGAGAGGCCTTGATTATCTCGGTCGCGCCCCGAACCGCGGCATCTTCCTTCGGATCCAGCGTATCGAGATGACTCATCCCGCCATTCATGTAGAGGTAAATAACCTTTTTGGCGCTTCGGCTGGCTGGCTGGCTTCGAGATGCATCCCCTATGACCTGAGCCAGAGGGTTGCTTGTCCAAGCACCCACACCCACCCCCAACATGCTCTTGGCCAGGTAGCCAGCAAAAGCACGCCGTGAGCAACTGCGATGATCACGTTCAAACTGGGATAGAAAACCTCTTGTCTTCATTGAACAAAGCCAAATTCTCGTGCATTGAGCAACATCCAGGCGAGAGCCTCAGTGCTCGAGGCCAAGGCACTTTCCTGCTGCGACAACAGCCAGGATTGTTCCGCTGCGGTAGGAGGCCGCGTCAGGAAGGCCATGAAAAGCTGCCGGGTGCGAGCGACCGGGTCCTTTGACTCGGCAAGGGCTTGAGCCAGTGGCCCTTTGCCTTGGCGCAGGTTTTCCAGGATTGGCCCGTTGAGGAGCATGAGCGCTTGAGGCACATTGGCCTCCAGTTGGTAGGCGTCGATGGTTTCCCGGTCTGACTGACCAAAGGCCCGCAAAAAATGGCCTTCTGGTGCGGGCGAAGCCAACTCCGAGGCTCGGACCATGGATGCAGGGTAGCCCTTCCAGAGTTCTTCCTCAGGCATTTGCAGCTGCGATTTTTCGATCACCGATTGGTTCCTTAGCTTGGCAAGCGTCCGTCTTTCGCTGGCAAGTTCCGCTTTTAATTCCACGGCAGCAGATTGCTGCGCTGACTGACGGCGGCCTCTAGCAGCCCGCTTTTGCAGCTGATTGACTCGATTTTGTGAGGACTTGATCTTTTTTTCCAACGACGCTTCAAGAGCCACCGTTTCCAAAATCTGATCCAATGGCTTGTCCGCAAGATACTGTGCCATGACATAATTCCGGTCCTGGCGCTGCAAGCCTGGTCGATGATCCACATCGGGGACAATGAGCGTCATCACCGAATCCCACCACTGCTCAGCCCTCATCCGGGTCAGAGGCCTTCCCTCGAAGAGAAAGGGTTTATCTGGGGACGGCTGGTTAGTAAGCGTCTGGCGCCGATAGGTTTTGGTTCGAGCTAGGACACCTTGATAAGCCCTTAGATTAAAATCCAGCTCGACGAGAGTGTCAGTCAGGAATTGAAGCAATTCAGGATGGCTTGGATGATCTTGATCACCCAGATCATCCACGGGCTCGACCAGGCCCACGCCCATCATCCTTTTCCAGTATCGATTGGCGATCACCTTGGCAAAACGAGGGTTTTCCGTAGACGTCATCCAGCTAGCATACTGAGTGCGCAGTGAGCCATGCCCAGCGGGCATGGCAGCTTCTCCAAACATGGCTCGTGGTTCGACCACCGACTCCGGCCTCGCATCCTCATAGGCATAGTCATCAGGCAATTTCAAAGCCGTCCGGCGTTCACCTACTTTGTAGCGCAGCGGCCGGGTCATCCTCCGGGCTGCTGCCTTGAGCTCAGGATCAAGGTCTTTCCTCACAGCATTGTTGCCTAGTTCGCGCAAGTTGCGATTGGCTTGAGGGTTGTTGGTCTTCACCCCATAAACAAACGCGGCCTGCTGGTAATACTGGTGCTGGGTCCATGCGTCATAGGGGTGATCATGGCATTGGGCACAAACAACCTGAGTACCAAGGAACACTTGAAAGGTATTTGCCATATGGTCCAGCTCCATGCCTGCATCGCGAAAATAGAAACCAGTGGCCCCATCCTCCCATAGGTAGCCTTCAGCGCTGATCAGGTGCCTCACAAACTCATCATAGGGCAGATTATCCGCTAATGCCTCTTTCAACCAGGCAATGTAGGGAGCACCTGGCAGGTTACGCATCCGTGACTGAACCCGAAGTAGATCGGCCCAGAAGTTATATTCATGACTGACATGCCCCCGTGAATCTAAAAGAGCATCGACTGTCTCTTCCCAACGGAAATCAGGCTCCCTAAATTCAAAATGCGCGATTTCGTCCAGAGTGGGGATTCTTCCAACCAAGTCGAGGTAGAGACGCCTGAGCAAGACATGATCCGATGCCTGTGCCATGGGCGTGGTCCCCGATTGATCCAGCTTTTCATCAACGAAAGCATCGATCTGATCAGCACGCGCCTGAAGCAACGATTGAAACACTGGGGCTTGAGCCTCTTGAGGACCTGCCAAAAGCTTCCATGACATCAAGGTGTACAGCAGGCCACCTCTGAAGGTGGTCTTTACCCAGTAAGCAAGTGTGGAGGCTATGCCGACTGTGTGACTGCCAGAACCAGACCCGTCCATGCCCTAACTTGGCATTGCATAGGAAGGTTGCCAAGCTGGATTTTAGCCCCTAAGAATAGAGGCTCACACCACTCAAGCCCCCTCTTGCTATGTGCCAGGCAATCTCCCTCAAAGACACCCCTTATTCACGCGCAAGTTTTTACCTCCTGATCATTTTGGTCCTGAAATCTGTTTTACTCATTGGGCAAGAAGCACCAATTCCGACTCAAGTGAGTTCCGAGCGATCGCTCTCAGAGACCACGCTCGGTATCCTGCAATCAACAACAGCCCCTTCAGCGACTGAGACCGGAGGCAGCATGGCAGATGATAGCCTGCTTCCTGATAAACACCGTAAGATAGAAAAAGGAGGTCTTCTCACAGAGTGGGTTTCAAAAGTGTTGAAGCCGAAGAAGGCGATCCAAGGGGAG
>Ga0181565_10000981_pt1 | contig 21671 bp, 27 predicted proteins | sample 101ome_16_FD_129661 | JGI IMG/M metagenome (GOLD analysis project Ga0181565, IMG submission 129661) | Coastal salt marsh microbial communities from the Groves Creek Marsh, Skidaway Island, Georgia - 101401AT metaG (megahit assembly) | ecosystem: Environmental > Aquatic > Marine > Intertidal... | reverse complement strand
GGCCGGCGTAACGGCGCCGGCGTGCGGATCGAGGACCTGGAACAGTTCGTGCCGGTGAAATCGGGCCACACCCTCACCTTTTCGCACGAGATCGTCGCCAAGCCGGACAAGGTGATCCGCGACAAGTGGGGCATCATCCGCAGCCGGAACGAGGCCTTTAATCACCGCGGCGAGCTGGCACTCCGGTTTTACATCGACATTCTGGCGGAGCGGACGCCGAAATAGCGCCTCGGGATCAAGCACTTCCTCCGATGGACTTGCCGCAACAACACCCCGCCTAGTTCGCGCAATCGACGCGACGACAGAGGATATAGTTGCGAAGGTGTCCGGATGCGATCAGGACCGCCCCGACGAGGGTGGCGGCGCGCTCTCCCCCCTCTCCCAGTCCTTCGTGGCCCAGCAGTGCCGCAGCAACCAAAACGCTCAACCCAGCGAGTCCCAATAATGCGACCACCCAACTTTTGTGTTTTTGGCACCCCATCGTCAGCGCCACGGCACTGAGCGGGATCACCAGCCAGAGCAGCAGAACGTGAAAGAACTCTTGTCCGAATATGCTTGCGCCCAAGGCGGGAAAGACCACCAGCAGAAAGGGCAGACAGAGACAATGGATGGCGCAGATCGCCGACGTTGATACGGCAAATTTGTCCAGATAGGGCGTGTATCGCGTCAATGCTTTCATGGGGATTTAGCCATCTTGTTATTATATAACATTTTCAGATTGTTATGTTATAACGTTGCTGTCGTACTTATGGATTAGATGCAAACGAACATCAATAGCCCATTCGATGACACAAGCCCTGAAACACCGCCTCCCCGACCCGCGCGATACGGACATCGTTTTCTGCACCAGCAAAGAGGGCCTCGCCGTGATCGGAAAACCTGATACCGAACTGGCTATCTGGGAGCGCACGCTACCTTTTTGTTTGCAAACCTGGCTCAATCAACTGGATGCCGCCGTCCTCCCCAACTTTCGGATTCTGGTTGATCCGCGCGATGTCAGGCGGGCAATTGTCCCCCATATGGACAACTGCGGTATGCCATCGGGCGACATGCGCGAATTACTCGTCAGCGACATTGAAGACCTGGTTTCGGCTTTTGCCGGCATCACCGGCTCCGACCTCGTTGATATTCGACTGGAGCGGGTAGATCACGATGCATGCTGGAAATTCCATCGCGACTGTGTGGAGGCGCGGTTGCTAACGACGTATCGAGGGCTTGCGACTGAGTGGGTTCATCGGGACAACGAAACGCAGGCATTGCAGAACCAAAAAAACTATGACGGACCTCTCGAACAGTTCCAATCCAACGATGTCGCGATTTTCAAGGGAAGCTGCGCCGGGCCCGGCAGCGGCGTCGTGCACCGATCCCCCCCGATCGCGGGCACCGGACACACCCGGTTGCTGCTGTGCCTCAACAAACGGTCCATGACGTCCCCGGAACCCTGGCCGGCAGACGACCGGCAAGAAACAGGACGATCCTGATCTCTCCCTGACACGCATCAGCCGGCGACGACAGGAACGTGTCGGAAGAGCCCGCCCCCGCCCTCGCTCCCGGCTGCACCGCTATACCCGGAGCTTCGCGCATGCTTTATTATCTCCACTCACCGGGAGAAACATCGCGATGCCCAGCAACACGATAACCGTCGACAAATGTTCTCCGCACATAGGCGCAGAAATCGGAGGGGTAGATTTAACCGGCCCGCTTGGCGATACCGAAGTTCAGGAAATCCATTCGGCGTTGAACGAATTCGGGGTCGTGTTTTTCCGGGACCAGAAAATGACCCCGGAGGACCAGGACCGGTTTGTCAGGTATTTTGGCGAACCGCACGTTCATGTCGGCGGTAAAAGCACGGCTTCAAAACCCGTGGACGGCTATCCGGCGCTACGGAAACAGCATTTCGATAAAAATTCCCCGCGAATTTCGGGAGAAGCATGGCACACCGATCAGAGCTGCGCTGAAATTCCACCCAAATACAGCGTTCTGTATCAGGAGATCATTCCGCCGGATGGCGGGGGCGATACCATGTTTCTCTCGGCGGCCAAGGCCTACGACGAACTCAGCCCGGGGATGAAGGATTACCTGAAAGGAAAAACCGCAACCCATACGGCAGACGCGGCATTCGATGCATCGGTGACCAAAGTGAACAAGGAAACGCACCTTGTCGCGGAGCATCCCGTCGTCACGAAGCACCCGGAAAACGGCCGCGAGATCCTGTACGTCAATCCGTATTTCACGCGACATATAAACGATATCCCGGAAGACGAAAGCCGTCATATTCTGGAATTTCTGTATCAGCATCAGCAGCGCCCCAACTGGACGATGCGTTTCAACTGGACTGATCATACCGTCGCCTGCTGGGACAACCGCGCCGTGCAGCATTACGCCATCTGGGACTATTGGCCCCATGAGCGAAAAGGATATCGGATGTTCGTCGGCGGAACCGAGAGACCGGCCGGTCCCTAATTCGACCGCGTTCCGCGAGGCCGATTTCAGACACGTTCGATAAAACGGTGGGAAAAAGTGGTGCCCAGGGGCGGATTCGAACCACCGACACCCGCATTTTCAGTGCGATGCTCTACCAACTGAGCTACCTGGGCGCGCCGAGAAATTCAGCGAAGGCAGCTTATAGGCAATAACGCTGCCGCTGTCCAGCGGACACCTGACGAGGTATCCTTTCGATGTCGAATGCCAAATCAAGGGAGAACCTGCCATGACCATCGAACACATCGAACCCGGCAAGTGGAACAGCCGCGCCGTCATCCATAACGGCTATATCTGCATGTCGGGCATCGTGCCGGACGACAATTCGCTCGGCATGAAAGAACAGACCGCGCAGGTTCTGGCGAAGATCGATGGCATTCTGGCATCAGCCGGGTCGGACAAAACGAAGATAATGAGCGCCGTCGTGTATATCTCGGACATGGATCAGAAAGATGCTATGAACGAAGCCTGGATGGAATGGATGGGTTCGCATAATCCGCCGGCCCGTGCCTGCGTAGGCGTCACGCTGACGCCGGACACGCTGGTCGAAATCATGGTACAGGCGGTTCAGGACTAGGCGCCTAAAAGGATTCCTCGTCGCGGTCCCGGTCAGAAATGCCGATATCGAATTCGTCGGGTATTTCCTCGGTCGGGATCGCGTAGGAGCCGGTAAACCATCGGCCGAGATCCAGGTCCGCGCAGCGCTTCGAACAGAAGGGCCGAAATTTTTCGACCCGTTCCGCATTGCAGACCGGACACTGTGATTTCGCAACGCTCGCCATCGTTCACTCCACAACGATATCGTAGTTTTCACGACCGTATTCGTCGTCGGATCGTAAAATGATCGTCCGACCGGTATCGTCTTCGATTCCGTCGACCAGCACACCAAACCCGTTCTCGAGTGAATCGACAACATCTTCCGCCGCATAGAGCACAATGTCGCCAGGCGGCGAAACGCGCGATTCCCGCTGCAGCGCCCGCAGAATTTCGATAGACACCGCATCGACCGACTTTACGCGCCCCAGTCCGCCGCAGGCGGCGCAGATTTCGGTCATTGTGTGCAGCAACGGCGCGCGGCGGCGACGGCGGGTCACCTCAACCAGCCCCGCCTCGGTGACGCCCAGGATTCTCGTGGGGTTCCGGTCCCTGCCGGTCACCCCTTCCATCAGTCTCAGTATCTCGTCCCAGTTACCGTCATTTTCCATGTGAATGAAATCGACGACGATCAGGCCTGAGATGTTCCGCAACCGGATCTGACGGGCGGCTTCCACGGCTGCTTCGCAGTTCGTCCGGTAGGCCATCTGTTCGAGATCGGACGCGCCCTCAAACCGGCCCGAATTGACGTCGATCGATGTCAGGGCCTCTGTAGATTCGATCACCAGACTGCCGCCGAACATCATGTCGATGCGCCGCGAACAGGCGCGTTCGATCTCTTCCTCTATCCCGTACTGTTCGAACATCAGCTGCGGGCCGCTGTGCAGCGTCACCCGTTCGGCCATGCCCGGCATGACCTTTTCGCAGAATTTTCGGGCCGAATCAGCGGCGGCGGCGTCATCCACATATACGGCATCGATGTCGTCCAGCGCATAGTCCCGCAGCACCCGCAGCACCGGATCGATATCGGCGTGCAGGCAGGACGGGGCCTTCATGACCGCCCGGGCGTCTTCGATTGCCGCCCAGGTGTCCCGCAACTGATCTCGGTCGGCTTCCAGTTCCTCTGCGGTCGCGCCGACGGAGGCTGTGCGCACGATGAACCCTTCCCCGTCGTCGGCGAGATCCGCCATCAGGGCGGTCAGCCGATCGCGTTCCGTCTCGTCCTCGATCTGGCGGGAGACCATGACCCGGTCCTGCAACGGCGCATAGACCAGATAGCGGCCCGGCAAAGTCAACCGCCGCGACAGCTGTACGCCCTTGCCGGCGATCGCATCCTTGGTGATCTGCACGACCACAGCCTCGCCCTCGTGAACCGGGATATCCGCTTCGCCGTTGCGGCGTTTGCCCCCGTCGAGCCCCAGGAAACCCGACCGCGACAGGCCGATATCGACGAAGGCGGCTTCCATGCCGCTCATCACGCGCTCTACCCTGCCGAGGTAGATGTTGCCCACGACGCTGGCCCGTTCCCGGCGCTCGACGATCAGGTCGATCAGTACCGTTTCTTCCATCAGCGCGGCCCGGATCTCGGCGTCGGTAACATTGATGAAAAGTTCCTGGCTCATAACGAACGCATCCTGCGGTTTCTATCTCGGCACGACAAAGCCCGATCCTTGCAAAAGCGACTGTGTTTCGTAAAGCGGCAATCCAACCACGTTGAAATACGACCCGTTGAGAGATCGCACGAATACCCCTGCGGCTCCCTGGATGGCATATCCTCCCGCTTTCCCCCGCCACTCGCCGGAGGAGATGTAGCGGTCGATTTCGGCGTTCTCCAGGCGCTTGAACGTCACGGCCGTGGTGACAAGGCGCGTCACGGAGGACTTCCCCGGCGCAACCACCGTAATTCCGCCATACACCCTGTGTCGCCGTCCCGACAGCAGGCCGAGAAACCGTCGCGCCTCGCTCTCGTCTTCCGGTTTGCCGAGAATGCGCCGTCCCAGACCGACCACCGTGTCGGCGGAAAGGATCCAGGCGTCCCGGTTGTTCGCCGCAACGGCCTCTCCCTTTGCACGGGAAAGCCGTTTCGACAGCGGGCCGGGCTGTTCGCCCTGCATCGGCGCCTCGTCGATTTCGGCGGGGATGATGTCATCGGGTTCCAGCCCGATCTGGGCCAGCAGGTCGCGGCGCCTGGGCGACGCCGACGCGAGTATAAGCCGGTGCGGCCCGGTCGTCCGGACCATTGGCTCTATTTGAAGCGGAAGGTGATACGACCCTTGGTCAGGTCGTAGGGCGTCATTTCAACATTGACGCGGTCGCCGGCCAGCACACGGATGCGGTTTTTGCGCATCTTGCCGGACGTGTGGGCGAGCACTTCATGGTCGTTGTCCAGCTTAACCCTAAACATCGCGTTTGGCAGCAGTTCGAGAACTGTTCCCGAAAACTCGATAAGATCTTCCTTGGCCATCATATCTCCCGGCTCAATCCTGATTTCGCCGGAAAGTGCGGTCTCGGGACCATAAGGTCAAGGGTTTTAGCGAAAGGAGCTCCGCAGAGGCATAAAGGATGGCCGTCCACGACATTCGAAGCTAGTTTACGTGCACGCGGCGCATTTCCTACTTTCATAAACCGGATGGATAGAACGACATGAAATACCCAATGCTGAGAAATGCCCTTTTCGCCATGGCCCTTGCGATTGCGCCTGCGCTGGTTCTGACCGGCTGCGAAGAACAGGGGCCGCTCGAAAAAGCGGGCGAAGCCGCGGACGACGCCGTAAAAGGCACCAAACGGGCGATCGAAGACGCAACGAAATAACAACCGCACGGACGTTATGCGTCCGCCTCGCCGAACCGTTCGCCAATCCTCCGGATGAGATAATCCCGGAGATCGCGATACGCCGCAAGACGCGCATCCCGGTGCCCCTCCGCGACGGAGGGGTCCGGGGTCGGCCAGTATTCGACCTCTGAGGCCGTGACCCTGGTCAGCTCGATCGCTTTGTGCTGCGCTTCCGGAGACAGGGTGACGATGACCTCGAAGGACGTGTCCATCAGGTCCTCCAGGCGCTTGGATTTATGGCGCGACATGTCGATCCCGATCTCGTTCATCACTGCAATTGCCATGGGATCCAGATCTCCGTCCCGCACGCCGACGGAATCCACGAAAATCTCCGTACCGTACCGGTACTTGGTCAATGCCTCGGCCATGGGCGAACGCAGCGCGTTTTCGCTGCACACGAACAGGATGCTGGACGGGCGGCCGGGCATATCCGTCATCCCCGCACGTGCAGAACGCAAATCAGCGTGAACAGGCGCCGCGCCGTGCTGTCATCGACATCGACCTGTTCCGACAGTTTATCGCGCAACAAATCGGCGCCTTCGTCATGCAGCCCCCGCCGCCCCATGTCTATCGCCTCGATCTTGGACGGGGATGCGGATTTGATCGCGTCGTAATAGCTTTCGCATACCGTGAAATAGTCGCGAATGATCTTGCGGAACGCAGAGAGCGACAGCGGAATATCGGCGACATGGGAACCGTCATCCCCCGCGATTTCGAATATCAACCGGGTTTCCTGGCGTTTCAGACACAGCGCATAAGGCCCCAGATCGCAGCCGAGTACTTCGAACCGGTTGTCTTCCAGCAGGTCGTAAATGGCGATCCGGCGCTCGTGTTCGACCTCGGGGTTTCGGGCGACGAAATTGTGATCGTCCAGCCGGACGTCGAACAGCTTGTTGCGCTCCTCCGACATCGCTGCCTGCTCCGCCGTCAGCGTTTGTTGAGCCGGACCGATACCGAGCGAGCGTGGGCGTCCAGACCCTCGCCCTTCGCCAGCGTCACCGCGGCATGACCTATCCGCGACAGCGCCTCCGCGTCGCAGGACACCATCGTAGTCCGTTTCATGAAATCGATCACGCCCAGGCCGGACGAAAAGCGCGCGCTCTGCGCCGTGGGCAGGACGTGATTGGGACCTGCCACATAGTCGCCGATGGCTTCGGGCGTATGCCGGCCGAGGAAAATCGCGCCGGCATGGGTAATGTTCGCGGCGAGCGCGTCGGGATTTTCCACCGCAAGCTCCAGATGCTCCGGTGCGATACGATCGACAAGTCGGGCGGCGCGTTCCAGGTCGTCGACCAGAATTATCGCGCCGTGATCCTCCCAGCTTTGCCGCGCGATATCGCGGCGCGGAAGGGCGCCGAGAAGGCTTTCGATCTCATCGGCGACCGCATCCGCCAGCGCGCCGCTATCGGTGATCAGGACCGACTGCGACGACGTATCGTGTTCGGCCTGCGACAGCAGGTCGGCGGCGATCCACGCCGGGTCGTTTTCCGCATCGGCAACAATCAGAATCTCCGATGGTCCGGCAATCATGTCGATACCCACCGTCCCGAAGACCTGGCGCTTCGCCTCGGCCACGAACGCGTTGCCCGGGCCGGTGATCTTGTCCACCGGATCTATCGTTTCCGTACCGAATGCCAGCGCCGCGACGGCCTGTGCCCCGCCGATACGGTAAACCTCCTCGACGCCGGCGAGGTGAGCCGCCGCCAGAACCAGCGGGTTGGTATCGCCGTCAGGCGTCGGCACCGCCATGACGACCCGGGGCACCCCTGCCACCATTGCCGGGATCGCGTTCATCAGCACCGAGCTTGGATACGCGGCCGTGCCGCCGGGTACGTAAATTCCGGCGGCGGAAACCGGCGTCCACCGCGCGCCAAGACGCACCCCGTCGGCATCGGTGAAGGAAAAACCGTCGGGTTTCTGGCGTTCATGAAAGGCCCGAATGCGGATCGCCGCGATTTCAAGCGCTTCGATCTGGTCCTGCGGACAGGCGTCCCGAGCGGCCTCTATCAGCGCAGAATCAAGCCTCAGGCCGCCGGAGACATCCAGCCGGTCGAACCGCGACGTATAGTCGATGACTGCCGCATCGCCCCGAGTGCGGACGTCGGCAATGATATCGGAAACGATCCCGGACACATCCTCGGCGACGTCGCGCCGGCGTTCGATAAAGGCGTCAAAATCCTCGCTGAAACCCGGCGCTTTGAGGGAGAGCCTAAGCGGCATCCCGGGCTTCCTCGAACCGGTCGATCCAGCCATGAATTTCTTCTGGCCGGGTTTTCATCGCCGCCCGGTTGACAACGAGACGCGACGTGATCTTGGCGATTTCCTCGACTTCTTCCAGCCCGTTGGCCTTCAGCGTGGACCCGGTGGATACCAGGTCGACGATGCGCCGGCACAGGCCGAGCGACGGAGCGATTTCCATCGCGCCGTTCAGCTTTACGCATTCCGCCTGTACACCGCGCGCAGCAAAGTGCCGGCGGGTGATTTCGGGATACTTTGTGGCAACCCGGACATGGCTCCAGCGTTTCGGGTTGTCCTTTTCGCGAAATTCCTTGGATTCGGCGACGACCATGCGACACGCCCCGATCCCCAGATCCAGCGGCGCATATACTTCCGGAAAATCGAACTCCATCAGCACGTCGCGGCCGGCAATGCCGATCTGCGCGGCGCCGAAAGCCACGAACGTGGCGATATCGAATGAGCGGACCCGCAGGATGGACAGGTTCGGAATGTTCGAGGCAAACTCCAGCTTGCGCTCGTGCTTGTCGTGGAAGGCGGGTTCGGGTTCGATCCCGGCCTCCGCCATCAGCGGCAGCAACTCTTCCAGTATGCGCCCGCGCGGCACGGCGAGGCGCAGATTTTCATTGGCGGCAGTCATCGTATTCTCCTGCGGCGATGCCGGTGACCGGAAACGTCAGGCGCTCTCTTCGTGCTCGGGGCGCCACCGCGTCGGCCAGGCTTCGCCGAAATCTTCCGCGTGACACAAGATCGAACCGATCTCCAGCCTGATCGTCGCGCCACCGGCAAAAAGCAGGTCTACATACTCCGTCGTCGCCTCAAGCGCCAGTAAATCGAGCATTTCGCCGCGCCTGGACTGATCCAGGTGCCGTCGGCGCACGCCGGATACCCTGTCGAACGATATGCCACAGCGAATACGCTCATAGATCGCGCCCGGCACCTTGTCGTCGCCCGCGTCTTCCCAGCGGAATCTGTGGGCGACAAGGGCGAAGCGGTTTTCGGTGGCGAGGTAGACCATCTCGCTTACCGGAACGACTGCGTCCTGCAGCAAAGCCGACAAAACGACGATATCCTCTTGATCCGCCGCCGCGAGTTTCAGCAATTTTTCTGACATCGTTCTTCGGGTCCTAGTCTTCGGGGCGCCGTTCGATAACGGCGCCGCAGGCAGCAAGCTTCTGTTCGATCCGTTCGTATCCACGGTCGAGGTGATAGACACGCCGTATCACCGTTTCTCCCCGCGCGGCAAGAGCGGCCAGCACCAGCGAAGAGGACGCGCGGAGATCGGTCGCCATCACTTCCGCGCCGGTCAACCGGTCTACGCCGCGCACCATGGCGGACGCACCGTGGACATTCACGTTCGCCCCCATGCGCGATAACTCCGGCACATGCATGAACCGGTTTTCGAAAATGGTTTCGGTAATCATCGCTGCGCCGTCCGCCACGGACATCATCGCCATGATCTGGGCCTGAAGATCCGTCGGAAAGCCGGGAAACGGTTCCGTCATCACATCGACCCCGCGAATGCCGCCAGCATCGACACTGACTTTCGTCCCGTCCGGCGTATCTTCCAGCACGAGCCCCGCCTGCGAGAGAATCTTGAACACCGCCTTGAGCAGATCGGACGGAACCCCGGCAAGCGTCAGTTCTCCGCCGGTGATTGCGGCGGCCATCGCATATGTGCCGGCTTCTATCCGGTCGCCGACTACCCTGTGCTCGGCCGCGGACAGGGTATCGACGCCCTGAATCGTCAGGGTATCGGAGCCGATCCCGTCAATTTTCGCGCCCATCGCGACCAGGCAATTCGCAAGATCGGTGACCTCGGGTTCGCGGGCAGCGTTGGTCAGTACGCTCTCTCCCTTCGCGAGGCAGGCTGCCATCATGATGTTTTCCGTCGCTCCCACCGACACGAAGGGAAACACGACCTTGTCGCCGATCAGGCCCTTGGGTGCCCGGGCCGTCATATAACCGCCATCGAGTTCGATCTCGGCGCCCAGCGCTCCCAAGCCCTGGATATGGAGATCGACCGGCCGGGTGCCGATCGCGCAGCCGCCGGGCAAGGATACTTTTGCTTCGCCAAACCGCGCCACCAGCGGGCCAAGCACCAGGACGGACGCGCGCATGCGGCGTACGAGATCGTAAGGTGCAACCGTGTTGTCGATCGCCGCGGCATCGAACGTCATCGTACAGCCCTGCCCGGCGCTTTCCGTTTCGCTGATGCGCACGCCATGCTGCGCCAGCAGTTTCGACATGGTCGAAATATCCGCCAGGCGCGGCAGATTGGTCAGCGTCAGAGGTGCCGGACTGAGCAGACTGGCTGCCATGAGCGGCAGGGCGGCGTTTTTCGCGCCGCTAATGGCGATCTCACCTTTTAGCGGGTGGCCACCCTGTATGACGATCTGATCCATTTGCCTGCATACTTACCACGGGCGCGCACGACTCGCGGCGGGTTAACGTCTGATGTCCGGTACCTGCGGGGAAAGCGTTATATACTGCCGACGCTGGGTAATGGCCAGTAAACTGCGCCTATGGGCCCGCTCCGGAATCGTCGCCACTATCGCCGCCATCGCGTTGACCGGCGGTTTCCCGTTCCCGCATCTGCTGCTTGCGGCGCTGCAGATTCGCGCGCAGTGCCTCGGCCTGGCGATCACGGCGTTCCTCTTCCCGGCTGCGCGGGCGTTTACCTTCCTTTTCCATATCGATGTTATATCGCCAAACACGCACGGATGCAGTTGACTTTTCGCCCGCCGATGGCATTGTGCGCCGCTCTTTGGATGCCGCCGTAGCTCAGGGGTAGAGCGCACCCTTGGTAAGGGTGAGGTCGAGAGTTCGATTCTCTCCGGCGGCACCATTTTTTCCCATCGAAGACTTACGCGCCGACGCGGAACTTTCCCGCTTTGCGATCCGGTGCCATGCTGGAGAGCATCAACCGGTATGAGGAAGCGGCGCTATGGGTGAAAACATCGATGATGCGGTCATACACGTTCACGACTCCGGCAAGGGACCGGGACTTCTGCTGCTCTGCGGCGACGTCGCCCCCTGTATCGTCGAAGCGCGGGCAACCCTGTTCGCGGAAGAAGGCTATGCGGTTTTCCCGTTAAATGGCGTCCCCGCTACCGAAGATGTGGCGAAAGCGGCCAGAATGCTCTCGCAGAGAAGTGAATGCACAGGCGGACCCGTCTGTGTCGCTCATGACGGGACCGTTCCGAGCGCGGTTTCGGCGGCGGACGAATTCGACGCCATCATCGCGTTCGATCCACCCGCCGGCCTCTGCCACGGGTTCGACCCTGCAAGCCTTCCCTGCCCTGTCGTCTTTCAGTTCGGCACGAAAAATGCGCCTGGCGCCGCAACTGCGGCACAGCATCTGTCAGCGCGACTCGATCCCCTTAACGGGTCCCGCGTCTTTGACTGGCCGGACGCCGCGCCGGGATTCGCGCTGCCCGGTCAGCCTGCGTTCGACCGGCGCGTGGACAGCCTTGCCCATTCGCGAGCGCTTGAACTGATTCGCCGGGTTGTGGGACCGCATTACGATTACGTCGCCCTGTTCGCGGAACACATCCGCCACGAATTCGAGACCCGCGACGTCGATGCAACAATGGCGACGATGATTTCCGATCCCTACGTCAATCACGTGGCGACGCTGGCCGGCGGCGTCGGGCACGACATGCTGAAACGGTTCTACAAATATCATTTCGTCGATCAGAACTCGCGCGACCGCACCAGCATCACCGTCTCGCACACGCTGGGGCCGGATCGGGTAGTGCTCGAACTCGTGGTTCGTTTCAAACACGACCAGGTACTGGACCGGTATTTCCCTGGCATCGAACCGACCCAGGAATACGTGGAACTGGCGACGGTCCTGATCGTCAAGTTCCGCGGCGACAAGGTGTGTCACGAACATATTTACTGGGATCAGGGTTCGGCACTGAAACAGATCGGCGTCCTGGAGACACGCGATCTGCCGGTCGCCGGGGCGGAAGCCGCCCGCAAGGTGCTGGACGAACACCTGCCGTCGAATATATTCATGGCGGACGCTTGGGCGACGAGCGACGGTAAACCGCTGTAACCGCCCGCACCCCAATTAAAGAAAGACCGAAACACCATGTCAGACAACCCGATGTTTACGCCCTTCACACTGCGCGGCATGACCGTGAAAAACCGGCTCGTGATGTCGCCCATGTGCCAGTATTCCGCCGAGGACGGCACCGTGAACGACTGGCATGTCGTCCATCTGGGCAGCCGCGCGATGGGCGGCACCGGGCTGGTCATCACAGAAATGACGGATATCTCGCCGGAAGGCCGGATTTCGAACGGCTGTGCGGGCATGTACAAACCTGAACACGTCGATGCCTGGAAGCGGGTCGTTGATTTCGTCCACACGCATTCGGACGCGAAAATCGCCGTCCAGCTCGCCCATGCGGGCCGTAAGGCAAGCTGCGAGGTTGCCTGGGAAGGCGGCGGTCCCCTGCCGGAGGACAGGGCATGGGAAATCATCGCGCCGTCGGCCATACCGTTCTCGCCCGACAGCCAGACGCCGCGTCAGATGACGGAGGACGACATGGACCGCCTGATCGAGGCGTTCGCCCAGGGCGCGCGCTGGGCGGACGAAGCAGGCTTCGACATGATCGAAATCCACGGTGGACACGGCTACCTGATTTCCAGCTTCATCTCGCCGCTGTCGAATACCCGGAACGACGACTACGGCGGACCGCTGGAAAACCGGATGCGATTCCCGCTCGCCGTATTCCACGCCATCCGCGACAACTGGCCGGAGGAAAAACCCATCTCGATGCGTATCTCCGCCTATGACTGGGTCGATGGCGGCACCGAGGTCGACGATGCGGTCGAGATCGGCAAAATGCTAAAGGAAGCCGGCATCGATATCGTCGACGTCTCCAGCGGCAATGTCACAGACGATCCGCGTCCGCGGGTCGAAGGCCTGTTCCAGACTCCGTTCAGCGAACGGGTCCGTAACGAAGCAGGCATTCCCACCATGACGGTGGGCAATGTCGGCGGGCCGCAACAGATAAACGAGGTCATCGCGGAGGGCCGCGCCGATCTGTGCTGCATGGCCAAGGGCCAGCTTTACGACCCCTACTTCGCGCATCATGCCGCGCGCGCGCTGGAAATCGAGGACTATGCCTGGCCGAAACAGTACCAGGCGGCGGGATTCTTCAAGCCGGTGGACTGAATTCTTCCTCCATACGACGGCGTATGCGGTTTTCCACCGGTTATGGTGGTCTTATCCCCCGATTATATGACCTGCCTGTGGGTAACGTGAAATTCGCGATTGTTGCCGGATGGGGGTGGGTGCACTGTAATACCTGTCAGCGCGATGGAACTCGCATTGATGGGTGGGTGGCCCACCAGGGATGAACGAGCCGGTTCTGGGGCGTTTGAGTTCATTCGGAAGGGGTCAGGCCGAAAGCCGGGGGCGGCTGAGGCCATTTTTTTTGCCCGGAATTCGGATCAGAACCCCGCAAGCACCGCTTTGTGGAAGCCACGGCCTCGGTTGCGAGAGCAAATCTGATCGAAGGCGAAAAAAGTACGCGCCCCGGCGCATAGGTGGGTCAGAACGCCGGGACGCGATTTTGTCAGCGCAGTTTGGGTAGAACTGCCACGGCGTGGGTAATGCCGCGACCCAAGTTGTAGAGGCTTCGACGCGAATCACAACAACAGCTTGTGGTTTACCCCCCGAAATACAGCATATTGACCATTCCCCCGGCAATCTGGAAACTGGGAACATGAGTTCTCCATACGAGTTGCTGGGCGTCGACAGAAACGCGGATCTCGACGAGATCAAACGCGCTTACCGCCAGCTTGCGAAAGAACTGCACCCTGACGCCAACGCCGGAGACGAGGCGGCGGCCGAACGGTTCAAGCATGTGACAGCTGCCTACAACCTGCTTGCGGACAAGCGCAAGCGCGCGGAGTTCGACCGCAACATGCCGGCCGGATCCGGCGACGGCGATATGCAGCCCTGGCAAAAGGGCGGCGCCTGGTTCGACTTCGAAATAGACGAAAGCACTGGCGAACGCACGATCGACCTGTTCGGCGACGTCGCCGGCACGCGGCTGGGCCGGGTAAAGGGTGCGGCCGCCACGTCGCTCTGGATGAAAGGCGAAGATATCGCCGAAAGCCTGAAAGTCGTTCAGTCGGATGCCGATCAGGGCGTCTGCAGGCTGGTGAACACCATGACCGGCCTGACCGTCGCGGTCGACATTCCGAAAGGCACCACGGACGGCGACATCATCACGCTCCGCGGTTTCGGGATCGAAGGCTTTGGCGGCGGGCCGCCGGGCGATCTGAACGTGATCGTCAGCGTGATTCCAGACCCCGCGATCGAAGAGCGCGGCTGATCGCTTCCGCGTCGATCCGGTCCATATCGTCAGTACCCGAAACTTCGGCCTGATACATCGCCAGCCGTTCGCGATAAACCTTTGCGATCTCCTGGCGCGCCGATGAAGACATACTCACGAACTGACCTGCCAGGAACCGGTTTTCCGGATCGGCGCGAACGATCTTCGCCTTCGCATCGAATCCGACCGGTTTACCCCGGTGGACGATGATCAGACGTGCCCGCGCGGTATCGCCCGCATCGTAGCCGCCGCGAAACCCCTGTGCCCCGAATCCGTCGATGCTCCAGTCCGTGACCGGATAGCTGACATCGTTCAGCACCAGCATCGCGTTCTTTTCGGGAATGCGATAGACGCGCCGCCGTTCGCGCGGGTCTTTCTTCTTCTTGCTGAACAGTCCCATGACGGCATTCGACCGGTGGTTTCACACCGCATTACAATGCCGCAACGCCGCTAATTATCTATTAATCAACAACTTAGCTGTCGAATTCCTTCTGCGCCTCGCAGATGTCGACATCCGCCGCCCGTTCGAACACTCGGATAATCTGCGATATATCGACATCTTCGCCCAGCTCGTTCAGCGCCATGCGAAACACTTCGCGCGCGTAGTTGCCGGTGGTCAGCGGCGCCTTCATGTCCTGTCCCAGCTTGGTCGCCAGCGTCAGGTCCTTGTGCATCAGGGCGAGGCCGAAGCCCTGCTCCACACGACCGGGAATGATATGCGTCGGCAGGGTGGTGTCGGCGATGTAGCCGCGGGCCGACCCCTTCGCCAGAATTTCCGCGAACCGCATGGGTTCAATTCCCGCCTTGGTCGCCAGCGCCAGGCCTTCGAACGTGGCAAGCCGGATGCAGGACGAAATCATATTGTTGATCAGCTTCATCGAATGTCCGGCCCCGATTTCGCCGGCATGGAAGATGTTGGGACTGATCGCCTCGAAGGACGGCTTTACCTTGTCGAACAGCGCCGCCGGCGCACCGATCATGACCGCGATGGTTCCGGCTTCCGCCCCCGCCACGCCGCCGGATACGGGCGCATCGATCAGGTCGATCCCCTGTTCGGCAAGGCGCGCCGACATGTCCTTGGTCGCCATCGGATCGCCGGTCGTCATGTCGGCGATCAGCGTGCCCGCCGGCACGGTACCCGTAAGCCCGTCCGGTCCGAAAATGACCTCCTCTACCTGGGCGGAGGTGGGCAGACAGGTGACGATCAACTCCGCTCCGGACGCACCGATAGCTTCAGGGCCGTTGGCCGCGATGGCGCCCTCGGCGGTCAGCGCGTCGACCGCTGCCGGGTTCAGATCCCAGACATGCAGGGTGTGATGAGGCAACAGGCGGCGGACCAGCGCCGCGCCCATGTTGCCGAGGCCGATGAATCCTATATCGGTCAAAATACGTCTCCTGTCAGATAGGCCATTGGTTCAGCGCGCGAATTTGAAAATCGGCTTGCCGTCCGGGCCGCCGCCGACAATGTGCCCGCCGCCAACATCGGCGAAATGTGCCGGCAGGATCATGGTGCCGGACTCCGCATGTCTGTCCACGAACACCATTCGGGTTTTCCGAGACAGATCGGGGTCTTCGCAAAACATGCTCGACCATTGGGACTCCGGTACCTGCAACGGATGATGCATCAGATCGCCGCAGAATATACCGTGATCGCCTCCATCCTGCGCGTGCAGACACACGGCGCCGGGCGTGTGTCCGGGCGCATGTTCGAGCCACAATCCCGTATCGATTTCGTGGTCGCCGGACACCATGGTCGCTTTTCCGGCCTCGACGACGGGCAGGACGCTGTCGAGAAAGGCGTCGCGCGCCCAGTCCTGTGTCCTGTGTTCCTCTTCCCAGTAGTCGTACTCCGTTTTGTGGAACAGATAATTCGCATTGGGAAACGTCGGCACCCAACGGCCGTTCTCCAGCTTCGTGTTCCAGCCGACATGGTCAGTATGCAAATGCGTGCACATCACGATGTCGATTTCTTCCGGCTCCACCCCCTGAGCGCGCAGATTATCCATCCACGGCCATTTTTGCCGGTGCCAGTTCGGACGGACAGGTCGTTCCTTGTCGTTCCCCACGCAGGCATCCACCAATATGGTCAGCCGTTCGGTCCGGATCAGATAGCTGCGAAACGCCATGATGACGTTGCCGGTGGCCGGATCGATACTGTGCGGTTCCAGCCAGCTTCTGTGCCGGTCGACCTCGGGCTGGGTCGCATCGGGAAGCATCTCCAGCGGATCGCGGTACACACCCTGCCATTCCATCACCTCGCCGACGGCAAATCCGCCGATGTTCAGTCCCGTCATTTTTGTTTTCCCGTAACAGTTTCGGACAAACTAACAGATTTCTTACCGCGGGAATTCAGCTATCCTGACCACAAACATAAAAACGGGGTTTCCAATGAAAAAATCGGCCATAACGCTTTTGTTCCTGCTTACTTTGCCGGCGGTATCCGCACTGGCGGAAACACCGCTCGAACGCGGTACCTATCTGATGCGCGGGATCATCGCCTGCGGCAACTGCCATACCGCGCCCGGCGGCCCGATGGCAAAGCACGAGCTCGCGGGCGGCTTCAACATGAAGGAAGGCCCGATCGACGCCATGACGCCGAACCTGACGCCGCACAGGGATACCGGCATCGGCAACTGGACAGATGCGCAGTTGATGATCGCGATCCGTGACGGCAAACGCCCCGACGGATCGCTGATCGGGCCGCCCATGCCCTACGACATGTATCGCGGCCTGTCGGATACCGACACCAAGGCAATCATTGCATATCTGCGCAACCTGAAACCGGTTGAGAATGCGACACGCAAATCTGTCTACAAGATGCCGCTGCCACCCGCCTATGGTCCGCCTGTAGGATCGGTCCCCGACGTGCCGCGCACCGACAAGACCGCCTACGGCGCCTACCTTGCCGGGCCGCTGGGCCATTGCATGGAATGCCACACACCGATGACCAAACCGCCGATGCGGGATTACAAGAACATGATGGGCGCCGGCGGATTCACGTTCCACGGTCCCTGGGGCGAGAGCGTTGCGGCGAACATCACGCCCGACAAGGAAACCGGCATCGGAAACTGGACCGACGCCGAGATCAAGGCAGCGATCACGAAAGGCGTGCGTCCCGACGGCACCAAGCTGCGTCCACCGATGGCTTACGCTTATTACAAGAACATCAGCAACGAGGATCTGGACGCGATCGTGGCCTATCTTCGGTCGCTGAAACCCGTGCGCAACGACGTCAGGTGACGGGATAACAACCACCAAGGGTCAGCCGAACCGAACGACTGAGTCAAGGACTTGAGAGCCCTGTAAGCAGCAGGTGTGCATATCGGCAACGGTTGGCGTCGGAGGTTCGGGATATCCCCGCCCCCGATATCGTCCGGAAAGACGGCGCGAAGGCAACAGGATGGTTTTTCCGCAAACAGCGTTCGGCGGCTTCCCGATTTTTTCTCGGAGGAGAGGCTGGATGAAATCCAAAGTCACGTGGACGCGCTCTTCAAGGATCAGCCGGAGATCCCGTTTATCAAAAAGGGCGATACGGGACTGACCGCGAAGGAGGTCATCGACCGCAGCCGCTACAGCGATTTTTTCGACGAGCTGTCGATCGACTACGAAAACAGCTACGTGAATGTGTCGAAGCCGAGGACCGAAGAAGGCTGGCATTACGATCACTCGGAGTACACGCTGATCGTCCCCGTGTTTCTGAAAAACACAGATCAGGGCACCGTTTATTCGCACTTTCTCCGGAGCGACAAAGGCTTGCTGAAGAAAGTTACGACAGCGCTGAACTTCCTGACGATTTTTCTCGCCCGCCGAAAAGAAACATTCAGAACGAATGACGGCCTGCTGACACCGGGAACAAAATTATACCATTCCGCCCCGGCGGTAGATCCCGGCGCGGTACGCATTTCTCTCGTGGTTCATCTGTGCACCCTGGCGCAGCGGAAGCAGCCCTGAGCGGTTTAGCTCAGCCGATCGGCGAACAGCTTTTTCAGCTTCGCTGAGACCTTCTCGGAAACGTCGATAAATTCTCCGCCGACCGCCTTGTTATGGGGGTCGAGGCGGCGGACCCTGCCTTTCAGATCAAAGCCGTGGCTTTTGCCTTTATGCGGCAGGATGAGCCGGATGCGGACCTTCTCATTGACCCTCAGTCGTCCGGTGTAAGGCGCGATCTGGAACCCTTTGGGGTTCCAGTCAATGAGTGGATAGCTGACATCGTTCAGCACCAGCGTCGCGCGCTTTTCCTCCACACGCGGCAAAAGCCGGCGGTCTTTGCCGGTTACCGGTTTCTGGCCGCCCATGGCGGACTTGAGAAGCGCGAACACCATCGCAATGCGAAGTCCTGAATTGAACCGGCATCGTTCCGCAACAGCGTTAATTTTGACTTAAACCGACTTTATGTGCGATGCGTGATTTTCGGCATACCAGTCTGAAATTTCTTCCCTTTTCGGAAACCAGACGCCGTCGATATCCTTCACGTAGGAGATGAATTCCCGCAAGGCTTTTACCGCGAATCCTCGCCCCATCACATGCGGATGAAGCCCGATATTCATGATGTTGCCGCTCTTCTCGCTCTCCTCGTAGAGCACGTCAAATTCGTCCCGAAACCTCTCGAACGCACCGGATGCCGCCATTGCGCCGCGCGAAAAGACAGCGAAGTCGTTTATGTCATTCGAGTAGGGAATCTGAACCAGCGGCCCGTGCCGCGTCTGCATCATGTAAGGCTGATCGTCGTTCAGGTAGCAGGCCATGAAATCGAAACCCAGTTCCTTCAGAAGATGCGGCGTTTCGTGGGTCGAGCGCAGCGACGACGACAACCAGCCCCGCGGCGGTTTACCAACGACTCCTGCATAGGCATCCACAATGCGTTTGATCACGTCGCGTTCCTCGTCCGGTTTTCCGGCATAGGATGACATGATGTCCGTCTGCGACCAGTTATGGGCGAGAATCTCCCAGTCGCGCTCGTGCGCCGCTTCCACGATCTGGCGTCTTTCAAGCGCCGTCAGCGCATTGATTGTGCAGGTGGTCGGCACGCCGGCTCGGTCGAATTCCTCGAACAGACGCCATACCCCGACCCGGTGACCGTATTCCCGCCAGGTCCAGTTGGCATAATCGGGAACATTGCCCGGCAGTACGTGAGGGATGGAGGCCGGGCCACCGGGATAGAGTGGTTCCGGCTTGTCCCAGGTCATCGGCCAGAATTCGCAGTTGATCGTAAAGATCACGGCGATGCGGTGTCGGCCCGGCCATTTCAGAGGCTGCCGTTCGGGCATGGGCACATAAGGATAGTGGTCCGGTGACAGCATAGCTTTTGCCTTCTCAGTTGGATTGCGGGTCGGTCTCTCCAAACGCCGGGTATGCCGCGTAGGAACGCTCGCGCAGCGCATCCAGTGCCGGGAAAGCGCCGTCTTCGATAAGATGCGGCAGGACGATCCTGGCGAACTGAAGGAAAACAATCGCTGAGACGTCCGCCTGGCTGATCCGATCGCCGACAAGCCAGACATCGGTCTTCGATGCTGCGGTTTCCAGAACCCGGAAGGCTTCCAGAATCTGTTTCTCCGCGCCCTCGACCGACGGCAGGTAGACCATCTCTTCCGGTCGCCGGGTACGTTCATAGAAAGCGATGACGGTCTTATCTCCCGCACTCGTCGCCCACGACACTAGCTGAAGCGTATTGCGGCGGCTCTGCCCGGATGCCGGGATCAACCGGGCTTCGGGACCGGCCTGGTCGTCGAACCAGTCAAGAATGGCGGCGCTGTCGACAAGCGTCGTGCCATCGTCGAGCACGACGGTGGGAACGCGCACCATCGGATTGTACTTTCTGATCTCGTCCGCTTCCGTCGCTGTCGACAGGTCGAGATGTTCGAAGTCGAGCCCCTGGATTTTGAGCGAAATTGCAACACGCCGGGTGAACGGCGACATGAACCGACCGATCAGTTTCATTCTGGATTTTCTCCGGGTTGATTCAGAGCCTGAAAAGCTTGCGCGCGTTTTCGCCCAGGATGTTCCGCTTCTGCTGCTCGTCCAGGAATTCGAGATCCCAGATTACGGACGGCACATCCATATCCGGCAGCGGGTAGTTGGAGGCGTAGATCACCTGGTTGCCGGCGTCGATCGCTTTCATCGTCTGTTCGAGCAGATAGGTGTCGCCGGCCTCCAGCGGCTGCGAGGTGTAGTACATATCACGGAGATATTCGCTCGGCAGCTTCCGCAGGCCCGGAACTTCCGACGACCGCATGCGGTATTCGGAATCGATGCGCTGATTGACCCACAACACCCAGGCAAGGCCGCCTTCCATCCAAAGAACGTCGAGCTCGGGAAAACGTTCGTTCATCGCGTTGCACAGCCAGTTCACGCAATGGACGACGTTGTAGAACGGATACCCGATCGCCTGCACCGCGACGAACCGGCTGGGGCTGCCGAAGGTCGGATCGTCCCAGTCGTAACCGGTGTGGAACGACAGCACCTTGCCCGCCTCCTGTATGGCGGCATAGGTCTTGGCGTAGACGTTTTCGTGTACCGCATTATGGCGAACCGACGTGACGAGAAACCCGACAATGCCGGGTACGTCCTTGAATTCCTGCACGATCCGGTAAGAGGCTTCGGGATCGTTGAACGGCAGATACGCAAAGGATTTCAGACGGTCTGATTCCGACAGGACCTTCTCCACCAGCCACCTGTTGTAGGCCATGGCGATCTGCGCCTCGAACTCGATCTGCGGGTGCATGCCCATCAGCATCATGGGCGTAGGCAGCAGAACCGCCACATCGACACCCATGGAATCCATACGCTTGTGTGCAAGCTGCACGTCGCGATGCCCCCCATCCGCAGCGGTTTTTTCAAGTTGTCGGAGCGGTTCGCGCGTGATGCGCCCGCCGACATCCTGATATCCGACACGCGAATACGGGAAACCCCGCGACTTCCGCGCCACGCCCAGCGCCGACATGGACAGCTGCTTCATCACCGGGTCTTCGATATAGTCGATCAGTTCCCGTACGGATTCGGTTTCGTAGTGGTGCGAATCCGCATCCACGATAAAGACGTCGTTGAGCCCTCTTTCGTCGCGCTGCCGCGCCGCGTTGGTCAGCAACTCCGCTGTGTCGAAATCGTCGACCTTCAGGCTATAGATCTCATCGCTCGAGGGCAGTTCCATTTCGTCCCCTTTCAGCCAAAACCCGG
>Ga0181565_10000977_pt1 | contig 21693 bp, 18 predicted proteins | sample 101ome_16_FD_129661 | JGI IMG/M metagenome (GOLD analysis project Ga0181565, IMG submission 129661) | Coastal salt marsh microbial communities from the Groves Creek Marsh, Skidaway Island, Georgia - 101401AT metaG (megahit assembly) | ecosystem: Environmental > Aquatic > Marine > Intertidal... | reverse complement strand
TGCGTCCTGGTGATCCGCTGTTAGCACGACTTTGCGCCCTGAGGTTCTTGGCACCAGCCACGGTTACGCGCTAGTTCTGTGGCCTGCATCCTCGCGATTCAGGAGATGAGATTCAGGACATGAGATTCATGACATGAATAGGACCGAAGCGGTCATCGTCTAACTATCGGGCCCCTCGCACGCACGCGCCCTCGAATGGGCGATGGATACGAGGTTGCGAAACTACTAGAGCCAGCCAGGGAGCGCTAAACGCACGCTAAGCGTTAGTTGGGGAAACTGGCGCTCATCTCATCCAGCAAAAGAAAGTGAGCAATATGAAACATGATGTAAGCATTACCATCGACGGCAAAACGGTTGCGCTGCCTGTCCTTGAGGCGACGGCTGGTCTTGATGTAATCGACGTGCGCGGTCTCATCAGCGAGGGCCTGTTCACATTTGATCCGGGCTTTCTTTCGACAGCCAGCTGCGAATCCAAGATCACTTACATCGATGGTGATGCTGGGGTCCTTACTTATCGTGGCTATCCCATTGAAGCCCTCGCCTCCGGTGCAGAACATCTTGAAGTGTGTTATCTCCTTCTGCGCGGTGAACTCCCCACGCAATCTGAACTTGATCAATTCAAATCTGAAATCAATGAGCGAATGCCGATCGACGCCCAGTTCGCAAAAATTTTCGACGGTTTCTCAGCCACTGCGCATCCTATGTCGATGTTGTGTGCCGGCGTCGGTGGCTTGGCAGCACTGTTCCATGAGGGACTGGATATCTATAACCCTGACCATCGAATGGAGTCAGCCATGCAGCTCATTGCCAAAGTGCCAACGCTCGCGGCAATGAGTTATCGTAAATCCATCGGCCGGGAATTCGTCGATCCAGATCCGTCGCTCGGCTATGCCGAAAATTTCCTCAACATGTGTTTTGGCGAGAGCGGCAAACCCTCATCGGTGAGCCCAACGCTCGCAAGTGCGCTCGATCGAATATTCATACTCCACGCCGACCACGAACAAAATGCGTCAACGTCAACGGTCCGTTTGGCGGGGTCAACAGAATGCAATCCATATGCGGCTATCGCAGCGGGTATCGCGGCGCTTTGGGGTCCTTCACATGGTGGCGCCAATGAGGCCGTTCTCGATATGCTCAACGAGATCGGCGATGTTGCAGTCGTCAACGACTACGTCGCCAAAGCCAAAGACAAAGATGATCCCTTCAAACTCATGGGCTTCGGCCATCGTGTGTACAAGAACTTCGATCCGCGGGCCCTCGTGATGCAGGAAAGTTGTCACGCGGTTTTGGCGGAGCAAGGGGTCGAAGATGAACCCCTACTGAAGATCGCAACCACCCTTGAGAGGATGGCCCGAGAGGAGCCCTACTTCATTGAACGCAAGCTCTACCCCAATATTGATTTCTACTCAGGGATCACGTTAAAGGCTATGGGCATTCCCACCCCTATGTACACCGCGTTGTTTGCGCTGGGCAGAACGCCCGGGTGGATTTCTCATTGGTCGGAAATGCTTTCCGTTCCATTTAAAATTGGCAGACCGAGACAACTGTATACGGGCCCAACACAGAGGGACTTTGTACCCATCAGCGATCGATAGTCATTGCTACAATAGCCATTACTACAGAGAGCATCGTGTGACCCACCTATCGGATCGGGCGCTGGCTTCTAACCATACTCAATCGGTAGCCAGCGAGGCTAATGGTGCGCCATCGACTGATTAAAAAGGCTACGGTCCGTCAATCTGAACCGTCTGTTTTGCCCTGAGCCCTCACGCAAGTGTCGCTGGGAGCTATCATCGACGCGAGTATCATAAAGGTGAATTAGGCCTCTATCTCGACCTGCTAAACAGGCAATGAAGCGCGCCTCGGGGACGCACCCTGTTAAACTTCAAGGCCATACCGTAGCCCGGCCGCCAACAGTAAGAGGGTGTAACACGCACCGAAACGTCAAATCGGCCACTTCGATCATGACCAGGACCGTGGACAGCACCTTTTAAGAAACATTTTCGCCAACACGCACAACAAAAGAGGACAGACTATGAGCATCAACGCCAACATCGAAACAAGCAAGGGCACCATTAGCCTCACACTGTACGCCGAAGAGGCACCGGTCACGGTTGCCAGCTTTGTTAATCTTGCGAATCGTGGCTACTACGATGGATTGACCTTTCACCGAGTCATCGGCGACTTCATGATTCAGGGCGGCTGTCCATTTGGCACCGGAACTGGCGGCCCAGGCTATCGCTTCGAAGACGAATTTGTAGCAAGCCTCCGCCACGATCGGCCGGGCCAACTATCAATGGCGAATGCAGGACCGGGCACCAACGGCAGTCAGTTTTTTATCACCCATGTCCCAACGCCTCATCTCGATGACAATCATTCGGTCTTCGGTTCAGTCAATGGTGAATCGGATCAGGCCGTCGTCGACGCGATCAGGCAAGGGGATACCATTACTCAGATCACGATTGAAGGCGACACCGATGAGCTCATGACCGCTCAAGCAGATCGACTCGCGAGTTGGAATGAGACCCTAGATGCGTCCTTCCCAGACCTGAAAGCCTGATCACGCTCCCCATGCGCGGAACCATCTTGGATGCGAACAGCCTGGGAGATGCCGACCTTTCTCCTGTCACGCAGCTACTAGACGACTGGACCGTGCACGGGGCAACGCGCCCGGAGGAAACCTACGAACGCATCCAAGGGTTTGACGTCGTGATGACGAATAAGGTGGTCCTTGATGCCGCGCTCATCGAAGCCGCGAGTGCCCTAAAGTTCATTGGCATCATGGCGACGGGCACCAACAATGTTGACTTAGGCGCAGCAAAAAAGCGGGGAGTTACTGTCTGCAATGCGGTCGGCTACGCCACACCCTCGGTGGCGCAGCATGTGTTTGCGTTGATCCTCAACCTCGCAACGCGCCAGTACCGATACATCGACGACACTGCCCGAGGGCAATGGCATCAGAGCGATGTGTTTTGCCGACTCGACCATCCAATTGTCGAAATCTCAGGGAAAACCCTCGGCATCATCGGCCTTGGCGAGCTTGGCCTTGCGGTCGCACGATTGGGTCAAGCTTTCGGCATGACCATTCTCGCCCTTGAAACGCATCGATCCTCAAAGGTTGGCGACATTGCTCGAGTGGATCTTACGACCTTGCTTCGCGAAAGCGATGTGTTAACACTGCACTGCCCGCTCACTGACGAAAATATTCACCTCATCAATGAAGACACCTTGGGACAAATGAAACGCTCTGCGCTTCTGATCAACACGGCTCGAGGGGCCCTAGTGGATTCGAAGGCGCTGCTCAAAGCGTTGGACCAAAAACAGATAGCTGGTGCAGCGATTGATGTATTGGCAAGTGAGCCTCCGACCACAACAGAGCCGCTCCTCCAGGTGCGCCGAGAGGATTTGATCGTTACGCCGCACAATGCGTGGGGCGCCTCGGAGTCGCGAGCTCGTTTGATCGATCAATTAAGAGACAATGTGATTGCATGGAAATCAGGTGCGCCCGTTCGCAGGGTGCACCCAACCTGATCATTACACTTTTTATCAGTCCTACGAATTCGACCCAATAATGATTTTGCGAGCAGCGTCCCTTCAGCGGCTCTAGCATATCCAACCCGGGTGCTATACTCGGTCCATGACAGAATCCACAGCTTCAGCGCCGCAGCCTGATCTGCTCGAGACCTTGCTGGCCTTGCTCGCTAGCGAGGGAAGCGCCATGTCAAAAGATATGTTGCTGGCTGGGTTACCCTTAACAGGGTCTAATCTGTCCCCTGAACTCGCCCTTCGAGCTACCCGGCGCCTGGGATTTGATTCGACCCTTCGCAGCATCGACCCTAGGAAGTCCGCCGAAATTACCAAAATCGAACGTCACCATTTCCCCCTCATTGTATTTATCGAGAACACGGCCGACATTGTTCGAAGTCAAGAGGATCTCGCGACCAAGGTCAGCGCACAAACGCAACCCGTGAGTCTTTTTATTTTGGGTGAAAGACAGGGTCAATCTCGGGAAACATTGATTGGTCAATCGAACCGAACACCGCGCTGGCTGTCGCAATTGATCCGATTGAACCGAACACTGTACGCAGAAGTCATCGCGGGCTCCCTCTTCGTCAATCTTTTCGCCCTCGCTATGCCGCTCTTTGTGATGAACGTCTATGACCGAGTCGTTCCTAATCAAGCCATCGATACCCTTTGGGTGCTCGGCATCGGCCTCACGCTCGTATTGCTCTTTGACCTATTGATCAAATCCTTGCGCGGCTACTTTATTGATATTGCAGGCCGTCGAGCGGATCTTATGTTGTCCGCGATGACTTTTGAGCAGGTCATGTCAATGCAATTGGCTGCTCGACCGACCAAAGTGGGTAGCTTCGCAAATCAGTTGCTCGACTTCGAACAATTCAGGGACTTTTTCACCTCAACAACCCTCACCGCGTTGATCGACCTTCCCTTCGTTGTGCTGTATCTCCTCATCATTTACACCATCGGTGGATCGATCGTTGTCATCCCCATCTTTGCCATCGTGCTGATCTGCCTCGTTGGCGTCGTCGCCCAACGTAAACTCGCACCGCAAGTGACGGAACTAATGCAAGCGTCAGCAAGGAAAAGCGGCTTACTCATAGAAGCGCTTAGCGCGCTCGAACTCATCAAGTCTTCGGCCGCAGAGAGTCAAATGCAGAATCGTTGGGAAAGGCAACAAGCCGATCTCGCCGAATTATCCCTGTCTACGCGGCTCCAAAGCCTTATCGCCCTGAACCTCGTTCAATGGTTGCAGGGTATGACGACTCTTTTGATCGTGGCCGCCGGCGTCTTCAGCATCCGTGAAGGTGCGCTCACGATGGGCGGCCTCATTGCGTGCACAATTCTTACCGGCCGCAGCATGCAGCCGATGACGCAACTTGCAAGCCTGATGACCCGGTTTCAGCAGGCGATGGCCGCTTTTCAGTCTGTTCAAAGCTTGATGCAGTTACCGCAGGAGCGGGATCTTGAACAACCCCCATTGCATCGCCCGGCGCTCCAAGCTGCGATCCGATTGCGCGAGGTCGATTTCACCTACCCCAATCATCCTTTTCCGACGCTATCGGCCATCGATCTCAACATTCAACCCGGCGAACGGGTGGGGATTATCGGGCCCACGGGTTCAGGTAAGAGCACACTCGCAAAGCTCGTTTGTAAGTTTTACAGCCCCAACCAAGGCAGCGTGCTGGTGGGCGGGACGGACCTGCGTCAGGTGGACCCCGGGGACTTGCGCAGACAGGTCAGTTTTTTGGCCCAGGATGCGCCATTGATCAGCGGGTCCGTACGCGACAACATTAAGTTTGGCCAAGCCACCCTCTCAGATGAAGCGATTGTTGCCGCCGCCGAAGTCTCCGGCATTGCCACGTATTTAAATGAACATCCAGAAGGCTTTGACCTCCAAGTCGGCGAGCAAGGCCGTCAACTGTCAGGCGGTCAAAAGCAAGCCATCGCGCTCGCACGGGCATTGTCTAACAACGCAAACATTGTGATCTTGGACGAACCAAGCAACGCGTTAGACGGTCAGGCCGAGCAGTCACTGATACAGTCACTCAGCACCTATTTGAGTCATAGAACGCTCATGTTGATCACCCATCGAACCAGTATGCTGGCCCTTGTTGACCGCCTCGTGGTCATGCGCTCAGGACGTATCGTTCTTGACGGACCAAAGACCGAGATCCTCCAACAGCTATCTAAGCAACCACAGGCCGTCCGATGAATCGCCGAGTTAACGAGCTCAATCGCACGCAACTCGAAACCGCTGTCGACGGCCATCCGCTTGCGCACTTCATGCTTTGGAGCATCCTGTCTTTCATTTTTTTGGCACTATTCTGGGCTAATTTCGCCACACTCGAGGAAGTCACTCGCGCCGAGGGCCGGGTAATTCCGTCGAGTCAAATCCAAACTATTCAAAATTTTGAGGGCGGCATTCTGAGCGAAGTCCTGGTCAAAGAGGGTGATCAAGTGGCTCAGGGGGATTCACTACTGCGTATCGACGACACCCGCTTTAATTCATCCTTCCAAGAAAATCAGTCCACCATCGACTCGCTCAATTATCGCGCCCTACGACTAGAGGCTGAGATATCCGGAACAGATCTTAAAGAACCAGACAGTTTAACGATCGATCAAAGCCGCCTATTGTCAGAAGAGCTGAGACTTTTTGAAAGCCGACAAATTGAGCTCTCGAGCGCGATTTCGATTCTGAAGGAGCAGCGACAGCAGCACATCCAATCAAAGGAGGAACTCGAGCGAGAGTTGCTCAAACTGTCCCAAAATGCGCAACTAGCAGAGCAAGAGTTGGAGATCACAGCACCTCTTGTGGATCGCGGCGCAGTCTCGCAAGTTGAACTGCTCAGACTCAAAATGGCTGTCAACGAGGCCAATGGACGACTTGAGACAGCCAGGCTCAAGCTGCCTAGCGCTGCCTCTATGATTCAAGAAGCTGAAGAAAAAATCATCGAGCGACAGCAACAATTTAAATCTCAGGCTCAGGAAGAACTCACATTGGTACGAGCCGAACTCTCACGCTTGACCTTCTCAAACATTGCCCTCCAGGACCGCGTTGCCCGAACCGAAGTACGGTCCCCCGTCGAGGGTGTGGTCAATCGGATCCTTGTCACTACGCGTGGCGCAGTCATTCAGCCGGGGATGGACCTAATCGAAATTGTACCCACCAACGACACGTTATTAGTCAACGCGAAAGTGCGACCAGTGGATATCGCCTTCATTCGCCCTGGGCAAAAAGCGATGGTCAAACTCACCGCCTACGACTATGCCATCTACGGTGGCCTAGAGGCGACGTTAGAACAAATTGGCGCAGATACCATTGTCGATGAAACCGGCGAACATTATTTTCAAATTCGGGTGCGAACCGAAAAAAATCATTTGGGAACCGAAATCGCGTCGCTGCCCATCATGACGGGCATGGTCGCGTCTGTAGACATCATCACCGGAGAGAAAACGGTGATGGATTACTTATTGAAACCCATTAAGCGAGCCACGGCGAACGCTCTTCGCGAACGCTAGTCGAAGGCTACACGCTATCAAATCCCCTTGAATGCAGGCGGTCGTTTCTCAGCAAATGCGCGACGCCCCTCTCGGTAATCATCACTGTCAAAGCATTGGTCAATGAGCGCTTGGACCGCAGCTCGGTCTTGTCGCGTTGGGTCTTTAGTCACGTCCGAGATAGCCGCGCGCGCAGCGCGAATGGTCAAGGGTGCATTCGCGGCGACCCGCATCGCGTAGTCAGTGACGAAATCGCGAATTTCGTCACTAGGCACCACAAAATTAACTAACCCCATTTGGAGTGCCTCATCCGCACCAAAGTAACGTGCGGAAATCATGATATCGCGGGCTCGCGCAGGCCCAACAATTGATGTCAGCAGATCAAGCCCTTCATACTCGTATCCCAGCCCTAATCGTGCCGCGGGAATCCCAAAGGTTGAGTCTGGTGATGCAATTCGTACGTCTGCTTGGAGCGCCGTAGCCAGCCCACCGCCAATGCAATAACCTTGGATGAACGCAAGAATCGGCTTGGCCGAATCACGAAGTTGACGGGATGCCTGGCCAGACACCCGAGCGTAATCAGCTTTGGCTGCCGCCGAGTGGCGATTCTTATCAAATTCTGAGATGTCAGCGCCGGATACAAAAGCTTCCCCACCAGCGCCTTGCAATAGAATTACTTTAATCGCATCAGACCTCAGGCAATAGGACATTGCGTCTGCTAAGCCCTGCCACATGGCCAAGGAAATCGCATTGCGCCGCTCGGGTTGATTGAACGTGATCCAGGCAAGTCCATTGTCAACTTCCAGAATCATTTTCTCAGTGGCTAATTCAATTCGAGTCATAAGACAGGCCCCTTCAACCCTCAATGCACGCCATCAAATGATGCCTTCACTTTTAAGCATTTCAATATCATTAGCAGACAGCCCAATCGATTCGAGGACACGACTTGTGTGTTCACCCCGTCGGGGCACTGCGGAGGCACGTCGATGTATCTCAGGGTGACTGGATAAATTGATTGGCGATCGAACCAAATCTACCTCTCCAAAGGCCGGATGGTCGGTGGGCAGACGCATTCGGAGCGCCTCAACTTGTGGATCGTCGAAAGCCTCACCCACCGTGTAAATCGGTCCACAAGGGCAGCCAATCGCGTTCAGTTCTTGGATGAGAGAATCCTGTGACTTGAGCGCCGTCTTTTTCTCGATTTCATCAATCAACAGCTGCCGATTCGCAACTCGTTGCGTGTTGGAACTGAACCTTGCGTCGTCTAAAAGATGCTCCAACCCCAACGCATAACAAAACGCCCGCCACATGCGACCGGTCGTCGCGGCGAGATTGACATGCCCGTCGGATGCTTTGAAGACCCCCATGGGCGCAGCCGTTGGATGGTGGTTGCCTTCTCGCCCCGGCACGTCACCGGCCATGGTGTAGCGAGCTCCCTGAAAATCCAGCTTACTCAGCATCGCTTCCAACAAACTTGTGTGGACCCATTGGCCTTGCCCAGTTCGTTCTCGCTCGATTAGGGCGAGAAGAATGCCTTGACCGAGGAACATGCCGGCTGATGTATCACTCACGGCAATACCGGCCCGCATGGGTTCACCATCGGGCACGCCCGTCAAACTCATCAAACCACTCATTCCCTGAATGATCTGATCAAATCCAGGTCGCGTCGCGTAAGGGCCCGTCTGACCAAACCCACTGATGCTGGCGACGATCAAACGAGGATTAATGGGTTTTAGGGATTCGTAATCTATTTTGAGACGATGCTTCACATCCGTCTTAAAGTTTTCGACCAAGACATCGGCGGTAGCGACGAGCTTCTTCAGAACCTCGTATCCCCTCGGATCTTTCAAATTCAGCGTGATGCCTTTCTTGTTCCGATGGAGATTCTGCGCGTCTGGTGAGTTCCAGTGCCCGGTGACGTCTTGCGCATCGCTTTCGCCAGGCGGCTCAATGCGAATCACCTCCGCCCCCCAGTCAGCAAGGAGTCGCACCGCGACGGGCCCGGCCCGGACGATACTCAGATCGAGGACCCGGATATGGGAGAGCGGCCCGACCACTCCGGACTTATCGATTACCTAGTGCGCTTCTTAGTGCGCGAGCGACTTCCGAGAGCTTGGCTTGTAGCCGCTTCGTATTGCTCGGCCCCATGCGGATCAATTGTTTTTGGGCTGGCGCAAGCCCCTCCAATTCGGCATCGGCAAACTCGTACATCACCACAGGCCGCCGCAATTCAATTTCACCCTCGACAACCGGTGTCTCCAAGAGTAAGCCAATAGCACTGAAGACCACTCGGTCAAAATCAGTCTCAGGCATGCCCAACTCTTTATAGGCCTGACCCAGCAGGGGACTGATCAGCACATAGAAATCTGCCAAGGCCTTCGAATCAACCGAATCAGCAATCCACGTAAAGATGTCGTATCGAGCGTAGCTCGCTGGATTCAAAATATATTCGTTTTCACCCACACTGATCGCCGAAAACCCCGTTCTTGGCGCCAGCACTTGAACCGCTGGACGGATGACCCGACCCTCAGAAACACCTTGAGTGAACCCGACAAACTTGCGAATCAAATCATCCACCGCCAGCCATCGGTGCAGGCCCTCGTGTCGACTCATACCCACAAGGGCATCCCTGACCAGCGCATCGCTTGCATCGAGCAGAGGCAAGATAAATTCCGGCTCAATTGGCGCCGGTTCCGGCTCCGGCTCTTCTTCCAAGACCTCGGGTTCAATGTCGGTTTGTACCGGCTCGATCACCTCAGGTTCTGGCTCTGGTTCCGGTTCTGGCGCTTGGGGCAACGCAATCACCTCCTTCGGCTGCGGCGCGGGCTGCGGTTCTTCATTGATCACCATGACACCAAGGACGACTGCAATCACCAGCGTCAGTCCAATGGCTCCGAGCAACCCTTTATTCTCTAACATCGTCCCCCCCAGGGTTCATGACTTAGGTTCGCTATGAAAGCGTAAACGATAGCACCGACGCTTCAATTCTTAAACCAGCGGTCAAAGCGCTTGGTCCGGCAGAGGGTCTAGGCAAAGTTCGGGACCTTTAAGCCTCTCTTTCTGTCCATTTTTGACCCTGGTGACTGCCCTCGGAGCGCGCTGATTAGGCCACACAAACCCTCCTAGCCTGATAGCGGGCCGCACTTTCCAAGAGCATGGCTAACAAATACTTGGCAATGACTTGGACAACGGTGCGCGGACCCTAACAAGTGGTCGACTTCGCGTTAGGTCTCTGCTTGCTCACTCACGTCATTGCAGTATCTTTTTACTCAGTCCTATTTTTAAGTCTGCTCACCTCACCGAGACAAGCTGCCACCGGCCCTCGCCTCAGCCAGGGCCGAGATAATTAATTCTCCAGCGTCTCTCGCTGTAGTGCCCCAGGACATGACGCCATCTTCATGACCGAGCATCGTCATGAGCCCTTTGACACCCAATCCTTCGGTGATCTTCTTCAAAGATAAAGCCATCTCGACGGTGCCGTATGCAATGTCAGCGGGTGTGCAAGCGATCGACAATCGCTCGGTCGCACGCCAAATATCCGGGGAGTGAACATGAAAAACAAATTGGATTTCATCAAACGCCTCGTATACCGCCGCATGGGTTAATGACTCTGATGAGGGCTTTATAGGCCCCATCGCACTGACCCTATTTTGGGCAAGGCACCACCCGGTCACTTCGGCATAGTGCGCCTTCCCAAGGCGCTCGATGGCGCCGGTCTGAGTTCCAGTGATCACAAGGCCCGCGCGGGTCCGAGCGCTTAAATTGCCAAAACCGTACCCGTCGTAGCGAGCCGGGTCCTCACCGATGAGACCGGTCTCTTTGTATATGGAGCGCCAGGCCTCGAGGACTTGGAAGGCTGCGAACGGCGTGGCAGCGCTTGCTACATAATCCAAAGCAAACTTAATGACACCCTCACGCTCGGTCACGAGAAAGGCTCCGCCTGCCGTTTCAATCCTTCGGCTAGATCGCCTGTAATAAGCCCTCGTTCGGTGATAATGCCATCAATCAAGGATGCGGGCGTTACATCAAAGGCAGGGTTAAAGACCTGCACATTCTCTGGCGCAGTCGGCGTACCATAAAGGCAGGCGACTTCACTTGGGTGTCGCTCCTCAATCTCAATGTCCTCGCCTCTCGCCGTGCTGAGATCGACGGTTGAGAAAGGGCAGGCCACATAAAAGGGGATGTGAAAGTGTTTTGCGAGGACCGCAACGCCCAAGGTCCCGATCTTGTTGGCCGCATCGCCATTGGCCGCCACCCGATCAGCCCCCACAATCACCAAATCGATTCGATTAGAAGCCATCACATGCGCCGCCATGTTGTCTGTGATCAGTGTACAGGGCACGCCACGGGCCATCAGCTCAAACGCGGTCAAGCGGGCGCCCTGGAGCAGCGGTCGCGTCTCGTCCACAAAGACATGTAATGGATTGCCAGCATCATGGGCGACATAAATAGGCGCTAGTGCTGTTCCGAATTCGGATACGGCAAGCGAGCCGGCATTACAGTGCGTAAGCACTCGCCCCCCACGGGGAATGAGCGATGCACCCAGCCTCCCGATTTCGAGGCAACTGGAACGATCCTCCTGATACAACCGATCCGCTTCCGCACGCAGCCTCGAGGACCAGCCATCTGGAAAGCCCTCGCGATGAAGTCGCCCAACGACGTGCATCATCGCCTCGACGGCCCAAGCGAGGTTTACAGCCGTTGGCCGAGCCGCGATCAGTGAGGATGCCGCGGCCTCGAACTCCTCGAGCAGAGCATCGGCTGCCAAACCTTCAGAACGCCCCAGCAGCAGCCCGTACGCTGCGGCAAGGCCGATCGCCGGCGCACCGCGAACCGCAAGGGTTTTGATCGCATCGATGACATCGGGCGTCTCTCTACAATTCAGATAAACCGTTTCTCTTGGCAATTGCCGCTGATCAAGAATCCGCAATTGATCAGGCTCAGCAATCATGCTGCGAGGCAGCATCGATTCCGCGTTTGTCATCATCCTGCCCGAAGCGCTGACACCATTTCGACCCGTTTCTCAGTCTCCACGAAACTGAACGCGCCACTGGTTCGATCAGTAAAATCGCCATATCTCGCCAGCATCTCTTTCACCACCTGATCTGGCTCCCCCATCACGCCCATGACGTTTAGAATGTCATCGTTGATGAGTTCAGCCATTTCCTTCCACTGTCCCTGCTTAGACATCGCGTTGAGCTCGAGTTGCAAATCGCCCCAACCATGCACACCCAGCACTTGCTTGTAGGCCGGTGTGGATCCGTAAAATGAGATCCGAGCTTTAGCGGTTGCCTTCTCTGCCTCGAAGGTTTGCTCATCCTTGCCCGACACGACGAAAGGGGTATAACTAATCTCGAAGTCCTTCCGCTTCTTGCCCGCCTTGGCCAGCCCGCGCTCAACCGCGGGGAGCGTGACTTCACGGATGTACTTCTCGTTTGAAAATGGATGAATAATCAATCCATCACCCACTTCTGCCGCAACTTCCGTCATGATCGGACCGACCGCAGCCAAAATGACTTTGGGCGCTCCAAACTGGGTGTCTTCTGGCGTGAACGCGGGTGTCATGAGCGTGTGCTGATAGTACTTACCTTCAAATCGAAGCGGCGCACCCTCGTACCAATTCGCCCAAATTGCTCGCATGGCGAGCACCAGTTCCCGCATCTGAGACGCCGGCGCACCCCATGGCATCGAAAAGCGCTTGGTAATGTGCGCTCGGATCTGGGAACCGAGCCCCAGGGTGAAACGCCCTTTTGAGTAGGCGTTAAGATCGTGAGCTTGATTCGCTAACGTCATCGGAGAGCGAGCAAAGGCAACCGCGATGCCTGTTCTGAGCTCGACGCGCTCACTATGCTCAGCGCCAATCAATAGCGGGAAAAACGGATCGTGATTCATCTCCGCTGTGCCAACGCCATCATAACCCTCTGCTTCAACGCGCTTGATGTGTTCAGGAATTTTTGTCCAGTCTTGGGTCAAGTGTGTGTCTACTTTCATGCCTACTTTCCTCTAAAAACGTTTAACGATGACCTTACTCATCAATGAATCGATCGCACCTCAGAGGGCGCGCTGCCACACGTGCTGATTGTTTGTTGCCAACATGAGCAGAAGACAACTGCGACGAAGGGATTCTTATCGTCAGCGTTCAGATAAGACGCTGACATTCTGGATCCCTTGCCAGCCATTCAACGTTCAATACCACCGCGATCCTTCACCCCTGCGGATCGAGGCGATATCCCGCCACTTCTTCACGACCCGACCTTATCCGAAACGGTAAATAAAAAAAACGTCTCCTAATTCAGACGAACATCCATGAGCGCTTGTGCGTGCGCCTCTGGCGACGCGTCGTTCAGAAATTGTCCAGCAGCGGTTTCCACACCGGCCAGGAACTTCTGCAGCCCGGGTGCACGAAGCAGCGGCTGGATATGAATGTAGAGCGAATATTCCTCCGGGTCGATCAGCGCAGCAGGTGCTTGATGCACCGATAAGATGTAGGACTGCGCTTGCCCTAAAACCCCGTCAAGCCGACCAAGTACCGCGCTCATCACCACGGCTAAATCATGAATTTCCAAATCAGACAACTCAGTCAATTGAAGCACCTGGCGATGAGGACAGATCATGACTTCGAATGGAAACTGTGCAAAGTAAGGCACGAAGGCGAGCCAACGCTCATTGTCTATGAGAATTCGGCGCTGATCGTCCCGTTCTGCCCGAATGAGATCTTGAAACAAGGGCCGTTCATGTGTCTGAAGATAGGTTTTAGCGGCGTGCAGTTCTCTTGCGATGGTATCAACGACAAAAGGAAAAGCATAAATCTGACAATGAGGATGAGGATTTGAGACGCCTACCACCTCGCCGTTGTTTTCGAAGATGAAGACATGAGCCCAGCCTTCGTTGCTCAACATCTGCGTTTCATCACGCCATGCCTGCAGCACGATCTCGAGCTCGTTAATCTCTAGATGGCTTAAACGACGCTGATGATCTGGGTCGTAACACATGACGCGGCAGCGACCAGCAGCCGACGCAACCCGATAAAAGGTGCTCGGCGGTGGCTGAGGCGCCACCGTTGCACCCAAGGATGGGTGGTCGTTGTCGAACACAAAGACTTGAGCGTACTGAGGATTTCGCTCGCCACTGACGCGCGGGTTGCCAGGGCAAAGATAACACTGTGGATCGAAACTCGGTCGACGATCGCCCTTGACGGTTGCGCTCAGTCCCTGCCAGGGTCGTCCACCACGGTGACTGGTGATGGTCACCCATCGCTCAAGCAGCGGATGCCAGCGTTGCTCCCAAGTCATTAATCGGCCCTGTTCCGAACCGAGCACCTCGGCCAAGCCGCCAGCCACCTCTGCGCTGGTGCAGCGTTGCTCATGATTGCGATGATTTTGAGCTGGATGTCGCGCTGCCTAGTGAACGTTGCTCGACCGCAAATTCATGGCTCCGAATGAGTGCGTAATGGTAAGCCTCGACCAAGGCATTCCAACTCGCCTTAATCACGTCCACATTAACGCCCACGGTCCCGAAGGTTTCTCCCTCAAACGTGTGTTCGAGCAGGACGCGCACACGTGCCGCCGTTTCTTGCGTTGAGTTAACAACCTTCACGGTGTAATCGGTCAAATGTAAATCTTTAACCTCGGGAAAATGCGGCGCGAGCGCATCTCGAAGCGCGAGATTCAATGCATCTACGGGACCACTGCCCTCGGCGGCCCGGAGTTCAACGTGATCGCCTACGCGCAATTTCACTGACGCTTCGATTGCGCCGGCGATATCCACATCATTTTGGTCCGATGCATTCTCGTTGCCGGGCGAATAAATTCGATAGAAGAGCGGTTCAAACCGGTAATTCAGGCGGCCGAGATGACGCCTCACGACCAGATCGAAACTGCCATCGGCGTTTTCGAAGCTGTAGCCCGCGTGTTCTTTGTCTTGGACCTCTTCCAGAATCGCTTTGGTTTTATGCCCATCCTCCAGCTCCGCATAGCGATTCGCAAGTTTTGCGCGAACGTTCGACCCTCCGGCCAATTCACTGATCAGCACTTTGCGCGCGTTCCCGACCTGCTCAGGGGTGACATGCTCATAGGTTTCAGGGTTTCTAAGAACCGCGGATACGTGGACACCCCCTTTATGCGCGAACGCCGAGGGACCGACAAAAGGTTGCCCCAATGGCCCATCAAACCCTAGCAACTCCCAGACGCGCCTCGATACCCAGGTTAGATTCTCGAGCGCTCCCTGCGGCAGACAGGGCCTTCCCATTTTTAACTCTAGATTGGCAATAACCGAAGTCAGATCAACGTTGCCACAGCGCTCACCAATACCGTTGATGGTGCCTTGCACCTGACAAACGCCTGCCGATACTGCCGCCAGGGTGTTTGCCACAGCCAGTCCGCCATCATTATGGACATGAATCCCCAGGTGCGCTGCAGGCAAGTGCGCGCGGACCCCCGACACCGCCTGAGCAATCTGCTGAGGCAGCATCCCCCCATTCGTGTCGCACAGGATGAGTCTCGAAGCGCCGGCGGCAAGTGCCACCTCGAGCGTCGCAAGCGCATAAGGCGCATCTGATAGATAGCCATCAAAGAAATGTTCAGCGTCATAAAAGACAGGACGCCCTGTTTCCGATTTCAAGTATCGAATCGAGCCCTCGATCATCTCTAGATTTCGGTCCGCGGACACTCTCAACGCTTGATCCACGTGGAGCAGCCAACTTTTGCCAAAAATACAGGTCACATCGGCCTTCGCATCGATCAACTGCTGAAGAAAATGATCCTCTTCCGGTAGGCAATCCGAGCGATGGGTTGATCCAAATGCTGAAATCTGAATCTGATTGAACGACTGTTCCCTCGCTGCAACAAAGAACTCACTGTCTTTGGGGTTGGACCCGGGCCATCCACCTTCTGTGAACTGCACCCCGAGCTGGTCGAGCACCGCGGTAATTTCCAGCTTGTCCGCCAAGCTCAGATTAACGCCCTCCCCTTGGTTACCATCACGCAACGAGGTATCGTAAATCTCGATCCGATCAGGGGTCATATCGCTCATACGGATAACCGTGCGTCCACAGCAGCCACCGCATCGCGCTGGGCAAGAAGCTCATCGAGCGGATCGAAGGTGCCGGCAAGAAATGCTTCCCGAGTGCTGGGCTTCATCGAGAAGGCGAAGCTTTGGTTCAAAAACATGATTTGCATCGACTCAAGATCGATCAGGAGAGGCTCTTCCGGCACCTTCTGAACCAGAGCCGCGAGTTCAGCTCTCGGGGCCTTGGCCATCTGCAAACATGGGATACCAAGGGTCGTGCAATTACCGTGAAAAATCTCAGCGAAACTCTCGGCAATCACCACATCGAACCCAAATTTCTGAATGGCTTGCGGCGCGTGTTCACGGCTCGAACCACACCCAAAGTTGGCATCCGAAATCAAGATCGAAGCCCCCACGTGAGTCGCTTGATCGAGCGGATGCCCCTTACTTTCGCCTTTTACATCAAAGCGCTCATCATAAAAAAGTGACGGGCCCAGCTCGTCAAAGGTGACGCACTTCAAAAACCGTGCGGGGATGATTCTATCGGTGTCGATGTCATTGCCCGGGACATAGACTGCTCGTCCAGATCGTTTTGTTTTATTGTCCATCATCCCTCCAGACCAAAAACTTCGCGCGCATCGGCCACAGCACCCTCAACCGCCGCTGCGGCAACCATAATCGGGCTCATCAAAATGGTTCGGCCCGTACTTGAGCCCTGTCGCCCCATGAAATTCCGATTTGAGCTTGAGGCACAGACTTCATCGCCCACCAGCTTGTCAGGATTCATTGCCAAACACATCGAACAGCCCGGCTTACGCCATTCGAAGCCTGCTGCTTCAAAAATCTCATGCAAACCTCTGGCTCTCGCTTCCGCATCGACTTTTTCAGACCCCGGTACCGCGATCGCTCGCACACCCCGCGCGACATGATGTCCTCTCAGGACCTCAGCGACGGCCTCGAAATCGCTGAGGCGGCCGTTCGTGCAACTCCCAATGAAAGCCACCTGAATGGCCGTGCCTTTTATGGGGGCATTTGCTTCAAGCTTCATATAGTTCAGCGCGCTGATCAACAGCTCCTCATCCGTGTGGGTTTCGGCGGTGGGAATTCGCTCTCCAACCCCGATGGCCTGCGCCGGCGTCACGCCCCAGGTGACGGTGGGCTCAATTTGCGACGCATCAAAGTCTACGACGTCGTCGTAGGTTGCATCGTCGTCGGATGCAAAGCTCGACCACCGCGCTCGCGCCGTCTCAAAGGCTTCACCCGATGGCACCCGTTCTCTCCCCCTCAAATACTCATAAGTGATTTCATCAGGATTGATGTAACCGCATCGAGCACCCCCTTCAATACTCATATTGCAGACCGTCATGCGCTCTTCCATGGTCATGCGCGAAATTGTGTCTCCCGAGTATTCATAGGCAAAGCCCACACCCCCATTGACACCAAGGACTCGAATCACGTGCAAGATCACGTCTTTGGCAGTCACGCCTTTTTTCAATGCGCCTTGGATGTTGATTTTCCTCACCTTCAGAGGGTCCATCGCCAACGTCTGGCTCGCCAAGACATCACGGACCTGCGACGTTCCGATGCCGAGGGCAATACAGCCAAAGGCACCATGGGTTGCCGTGTGACTATCCCCACAACAAATGGTCATGCCGGGTTGGGTCAACCCGAGCTCAGGTCCGACCACATGCACAATGCCTTGAGAGCCGGTCTCCGGGGCGAAAAATTCAATCCCATGCTCCGCAGTCGATTGCTCAAGCACTTGCAGCATACGCTCGGCCATGTCATCCGCTAAGGGACGGGCTTGAGAATCGGTTGGAATAATATGATCAACCGTTGCAAACGTTCGCGTTGGGTAGGCCACCTTGAGCCCCTTATCTTTCAACATCCCGAACGCTTGAGGGCTAGTCACCTCATGAATCAAATGCAATGCCATAAAAACTTGGTACTGGCCGTTCTCAAGCTGGCCCACCACGTGACTATCCCAAACCTTTTGGTATAAGTTTTTACCCAACGCCTGCTACCCCGTGAAGAAAGGCGCCAAGTTTACCAGAACCCCAAGCGATGACCATGACGGCGAGAGGAACCCAAAGCCTATGCTGGAGCCGACTGATACGCGTCTTCATGCCCTTTTAGTCCCGGTGGAAACGCAGCGCCTCTTGTTGCGGCTACCATGCGCGGAGGATGCCGAGGCGCTCTATCGGACAGTGCGCGGAAGTCAACAAAGCCTGTCCCAATTTCTCAATTGGTGCACTCGTGATTATGCGCTCAAGGATGCCATCGCCTGGCTGCGGGATGCCGAGGCGGCGGCTCGCACCCACACTGGCTTTCACTATCTGCTTTTCGAGCGATTGACGGGTGATCTAGTCGGCTGTTGTGGGCTGAGCGATGTCGACCCGAGTGGCGCATGGAATCTTGGCTACTGGGTGCGAAAGCAATCTGAGGGGCGAGGCTATGCCAGTGAGGCGGTTCACGCGGTCCTGGCTAGGGCGAGACAAACGGGTGACATTGCCAAAGTGGAAATCCGTATGTTGCTCACCAACGACGCCAGTCAACGGGTTGCGATCAAATCGGGAGGCCGTTACGAGGGTGTTCGTGACCATGTGATTCTATTGCACGGGCAACACTGGCCCGCGTTGATTTATGCGCATGACTTCTCGACCTGAGCTCTCGCGCACGCCAGACGACTGATCATGCGAGGCACGCTGCGCCTCTCGGATACCGCTGAGTCAACGCCCAGGAGACTCGTCAAGCATCCTGTGGACCAGCTAAATTGGTCCAGGCGCTCTTCCCCTCTGAATCAAATGCAATGGGTGTCGATTAGACGTTGCGACGCCAGACGTGCCTCGTATAATCCCCATCAACCGCCGCTCGATTAATCGTTGACCGGAAATCGCGCATACGGGCGGTCAATCAACAACGCCGCGGCGCAAAAGCGCGAGCGCTGTTTTGTGTGAAACAACGTAAAATCTATTACACGCGGCCGGAGCGGCTCTGAGTCACGCCCGATCACCGCTCAATCCTACGGATTCGGAGACTTAACATGAGTGAAGCACCCACATTAGCCGTGATGCAAACTACGCTGGATCGCCAACGGCAGGCCCAAATCAAGGGGGGCGAAGTGCCTGCTTCGCTTCGGATCGACCGATTGAAACGTGCCATCGCGGTCCTAGAGACACATGGCGATGACTTCTGTGCGGCGATGAGCGAAGATTTCGGCAATCGCAGCCTTGACGCTTCAAAGCTCACAGATATTCAAGGCGCCATTGGGCCTCTGAAAGATGCTATGAAGCAGGTTCGCACTTGGATGAAACCCGAGCGGCGCAAGGCCAACTTTCCCTTTGGGCTGCTAGGCGGCCGCGCGCGAATCGAATACCAGCCGCTTGGCGTTGTGGGTTGTATCAGCCCTTGGAATTTTCCAGTGCAGTTGACCTTTTCACCTTTGGCGGGCGTGTTTGCAGCGGGCAATCGAACCATGATCAAGCCCTCTGAATATACCCCCATCACCTCTGAATTGATGAAAACCACACTGGAATCCGCCTTCGATGAAGAGGAACTTGCCGTATTCACGGGCGGACCTGAGGTCGGTAGCGCATTCTCTCAACTCCCCTTTGATCACTTACTCTTCACAGGGGCAACCGCCATCGCGCGCCACGTCATGCGCGCGGCAGCGGAAAATCTCGTCCCGGTCACCCTAGAGCTGGGCGGCAAATCGCCGGTAATCGTGGGTCGCTCTGCAGACATGGCAATGACGGCACGTAACGTGATGGCGGGCAAAACAATGAATGCCGGACAAATCTGCCTCGCGCCCGATTACGCCTTGGTGCCACAGGAGCGAATCAGCGAGTTCGTTAGCCAAGCCCAGAGTGCGGTCAATGAAATGTATCCTGACATCAAAGATAACCCAGACTACACCTCGGTCATCAATGAACGTCACTTTGATCGGCTCAATGGTTACTTAGAAGATGCTCGATCCAAGGGTGCTGAGGTGATCAGCATTAATCCAAGCAATGAGGACTTCGCGCAACAAGAACACCACCGCATCCCTCCCACTCTAGTCCTCAATCCGAGCGAGGATATGAAAATCATGCAGGAGGAAATTTTTGGTCCGCTTCTGCCCGTGAAAACTTATAGCCGCATCGAAGAAACCATCGATTATGTCAATCAACACGACCGCCCACTCGGCCTCTACTATTTTGGCGACGATGCTAACGAGACCCGACAAGTGCTCGATCACACGGTCTCTGGCGGCGTCACGCTGAACGACGTCATCATGCATGTCGCTCAGGAAAATCTACCCTTCGGCGGTATTGGGCCGAGCGGCATGGGTGCCTACCACGGCGTGGACGGATTCAAGAACTTCAGCCATGCGCGGTCGATCTATTCGCAAAGCAAGCTACTTTCATCCCTCGCCAAGAAAATGGGCCCGCCTTATGGTAAGACGGCAGCGGCCAAGTAAGGCCGTTGTGCCTGATCGGACGCGCCGGCGACACCACATTGAACCAGGCAAGCCGCTAATACCTTGATTTACTCTGCCCTTCTTGGGCGCTCACCGCCTTGCGAGCGACGCACACGGCTAATCCACTAGCCGGTGGCCAGGTGCACCAGAACCTGACGCTCGAGGGGGGCATACCGGTGCTCCCAGAGATAAAGACCTTGCCATGTTCCGAGGGCCAAACACCCCTCTGAGAATGGGATACCTATTGACGTTTGGGTTAAGGCAGATCGAATGTGCGCCGCCATATCATCAGGCCCCTCCGATCGGTGCCGAAAGGCCGGGTCTCCATCTACAACCCACCGCCCAAGCCAATGCTCCAGATCGATCAGCACATCAGGGTCAGCATTCTCTTGAATCAGCAGGCTAGCGGAGGTGTGTCTAACGAAGACCGTGCAAAGCCCTTCCTCCGCATCCTTATCTCCCAGCAATGCGTTCACCTTTGCGGTGATGTCAATCAAACCCCGACCTGACGTCCGGATCCAGAGGGTTGAGATCGGGCTAATGAGTTACCGACCCGTAAATTCTGGCTTACGTTTTTCAACAAAGGCTTTAACGCCCTCTTTGAAGTCTTCGCTCTGGAACATGCCCGCCAAATGCACCATGAGGTGATCCACAGCGGTATCGTAGGATTCCTCTAAGCCCATTCGCATCATTCGCTTTGTGGTTTGCACCGCCAGTGGCGCGTTCTCTGCGATTTCCTGTGCCCATTGCATAGCCGTTGGCATCAGTTCATCCGGCTCAACAATCACGTTTACCAAACCCATTTCAAGACATTCCGCCGCATCCACAGTTCTGGCTCGATAGTAAAGTTCGGCCGCTTTGCCCCACCCGATGAGCCTCGGCAAAAGCCAAGTGCCGCCGCTTTCCGGCACCACATTGCGCTTGGCGGTCACTGCAGCCATCTTCGCGGTGGTTGACGCAATCCGCATGTCACAGAGCAGAGTCAGATCCATGCCATAACCCGCCGCTGGGCCGTTTAGCGCGCAAATCATGGGGGTGTCGATATTCCACATTACGTTGATGGGCGCATCACGCAAATCGAATAGCTGGCGAGCAGGCCGGTTATCCCCTTTGTTGTCGCCACTGCCAATGCCGCCCTCATTCACGCCAATCAGGTCGAGACCAGAGCAAAAGCCTTTGCCTGCACCCGTGAGCACGATGCATCGAAT
>Ga0181565_10000965_pt1 | contig 21796 bp, 19 predicted proteins | sample 101ome_16_FD_129661 | JGI IMG/M metagenome (GOLD analysis project Ga0181565, IMG submission 129661) | Coastal salt marsh microbial communities from the Groves Creek Marsh, Skidaway Island, Georgia - 101401AT metaG (megahit assembly) | ecosystem: Environmental > Aquatic > Marine > Intertidal... | reverse complement strand
TGCTGTAAATCGGTTTGCTTGTTTTTCTGAGGTTTTTGCCGCTCAATGAAGGGCCCAGGATAAAATCTTCCTGATATTCAGTTTCTAATCTCAGCGCATAGATATCCGGTAAGGACAGCAGACTCTTTAATTGGGTATCGATTAAGGCTTTGTCTAAAGACCAGATGCTCAAAGATAATGCCGGAATATGGCTGATATCGAGAGCTTCAAGACGCTTCTCAATCAGGCCAAGGTCGCGTTTGTATTCCGCATAAATTTGATAAACCGTTGTTAATATAGTCAGAAAGGCACTAACCATCAGGATGGTTGTCACCAGTTTGATATTGATACTTTTGAAGGGTAGTGAATCGTTATAAAAACGAGACCCGTCAGTCCGTTTATCATCGTTTTTAAAGCCGTAAGGCTTCACGATAAAGTCCTCTAGTGTTCGCTCAAACAGTTAACTTTAGACAGCCAGTTGTCTACCGTTGTCTGATTTAATCTTATCCATTGCTGAGCGGCCATGTCGGGTGATAAATGATCAATATCCACCAGCTTTGCTGCATCGGAAATATGTTTGTTATTCAGTGAGACCGACTCGATTAAAGCCAGTGCACAAGGTTGTGTTTCGGCAAGCTCTTTCGATACGGCTTTTTTTAACCAGCCATTTTTAGGGTTGCCACAGTCCCAGACCAATTTTTTATTAAATCCCCAGTTACGATCAGTTTCACAGGCGGCTTCATAGGCAGGGAATTCAACAAATTCACCTTTAAAGACAGACTCTACCCAGTTTGGTGACCAGTTAAAGATGAGTAATGGTCTTTTCTGTGAACTGTATTCGATCAGCTTTTGACGCAGTACATCACTGTTTTCGAGTTCGACAACGGTGAAATTAAGCTGCAGGGCGCGAATGCGTGCACGGTCGGGTTTTTCCCATGGGCCGGTGAAATAAACGCCGGGTCCGCCGATAGTCTCGGCAAAAATACTGGCGCAGTCATTTAAAGCCCGCCAATCGGGCAGGCCGGGGCATTGTTCTTTGACATAAGCCGGATACCACCATTCTTCGCGGGTTAATGCTTTGTGTGAGCCGGCATCGATAATCAGTTCACGCTGAACCAGGTCATCGAACCGTTTTGCCATGGTGCCTTCCCATACTTCAACCTGCAGGTCGGCTTTGCCGGTACTTAAAAGAAACCATTGGCTGTCAGAATTTTTTTTCAGATACTCGATACTGAAACCATGCCGGCTGAGTAATTCGCCATAGACATGCGAGAGCACAATCTGACTGCTCCAGTCGAGTTGCAGAATTTGAATGGGACGTAGTTTATGTTCGGCAAAGAGATTCTGACTGAAAAGTATCAGAATCACAGCCATAAATTTATGCATTTCAGGACCCGCAAATTATTTTGACGTTTCAAGTCTAGCTTATTTTGACCTGAATATTGCCCGGAAATAACAAAACTTATTCTTCTTCGGCGCGTTCCATTTTTCGGGCCTTTTCCAGCACCATGGATTCAAGGGATTTTTTGTATTCAAAAATCTCTTTGCGTAAAGCGGTGTCCGAGATGGCCAGCATTTGCGCTGCTAATATACCGGCATTTTTGGCGCCATTGATTGCCATGGTGGCAACAGGGACTCCGGGTGGCATCTGTACAATCGACAGCAATGAATCTTCACCGTTTAAAGCGGAGTTCTTGACCGGTACACCAATCACCGGAATCGGGGTGATAGCAGCAACCATGCCCGGCAAATGTGCAGCGCCACCGGCGCCGGCAATGATAACGCGCAAACCATTGCGCTCTGCATTATGAGCATACTGATAAAGCCGGGCAGGTGTGCGATGTGCAGAAACAATGGTCATTTCATAAGGTACTGAAAAATGATCAAGCATTTCAGCGGCCTGTCCCATGACCGGCAGATCTGAATCACTGCCCATGATGATACTTACGGGTGGTTTGCTCATAGTTGGTTTTCTCCTTCAATCGCCAGCGTCGACTTGACCTTTTCGGCTTTGTCCCAGGCTTTTTGAATGTCATGGTCGAGTACAGTGACATGTCCCATTTTTCTGAATGGTTTGGTTACGGCTTTGCCGTAGTAATGCACATTGACACCGGGTATGGCCAGCGTTTCGTGCATGCCGCGGATAACCGGACGACCTTCGAAGCCGTCGGCACCAAGCAAATTAACCATAGCTGCGGGTGATAATAAATCGGTTTCGCCTAAAGGCAGCCCTAGAATAGCCCGGATATGCTGTTCAAACTGATCGGTGATATTGGCTTCTATAGATTGATGCCCGGAATTGTGGGTGCGTGGTGCGACTTCATTGACCAGTAATTCACCCTGACGGGTGAGAAACATCTCCACCCCGAAAATACCAACACCCTGTAAAGCCTCGACGGTACGGATCCCCAGAGTTTGTGCCTGTGCAGCGACCGCATCATCGATTCTGGCAGGTGCAAGCAATACATCCAGGATATTCTGTTCTTCAACAAAAACCATTTCAACGACAGGATAAGCCTTACATTCGCCCTGAGGATTGCGGGCTACCAGCACGGAGATTTCTTTCTCGGCTGCAACGAATTTTTCGATCAACGAAGGCACCGGTAGATGAGTGCTAAAGGCATCGGCAGACTTCATCACAGCAACGCCGCGACCATCATAGCCACCCCGGCGTGCTTTTTGTACCAGCGGATAACCGAATTTTTCGAACACATCGGCAGACGGTTGCGGCGTTTCGATAAATGCCGAAGTCGGGATGCCGGCCTGCTGTAGAAATTGTTTTTGCAGCAGTTTGTCCTGAATCGTTGCCAGCACCTGGGGTGCGGGTTGGATGCTGTGTCCTTCCTGCTGTAATTGCAGCAGGGGGGCAACGTCTATATCTTCCAGTTCAAAGGTAATGATGTCGCAGGACTCTGCCAGTTCCCGTACTCTGGCGGGATTTGAGTAATCGCCGATAATCTGATGACCGGCTGCCTGACCGGCGGGTGAAGCAGGTAGTGGGTCCAGTACAACGCAGGTGCAGCCAAGACGACGAGCTGCGCGAGCCATCATCAGGCCAAGTTGACCACCGCCAATAATTCCAATTCGGGAAAGCGGGCAGGCATAGGCCTTGCCGGCATCAATTGTAGAACTCATCGTTATAAAAGGGTTCGAAAACAATCTCTCAGGATACAATTGAACGTTGAAAACAGCAAACTTCAGTCGATTTAAAACCGGATGCAGTATTGGATATTGATTATTAAGTATAAAAATATTAGAATATGCTGATATTCAATTTTCAAGTTAGTCATTACGACTGCGTGAGGAACCGGACATGTCTGATAAGCAGGAAAAACCTTCGAGTGAAAATCTGATTCACTTAACTAAAAACCAGGTCGTCAGTGCGGCGCCTGAATTAAATGCGCGTCTTGCCGAGATTGAAAAGGAACTTAAACATCTCAATGCGCGTGAAGCTGCAACCAATAAATCCTTTCTGGAACTCGCCGCTGAACAGCGCAAGTTTACTTCCGGTCAGAAAGACGCTTTGGATGCAACTCAGAACAAGATCACATCCATAAACGAGACCTATAAAAAGTTAAGTCAGGATTATCAGCGTTTAGCTGCCGGAGCCAATCTGCTACAGGCTAAATTTACCCGGTCTCAGGAAGAGCTGCATGAAAAAATTGATGCTGTAGATGTTGCTGCAACCAGTCAGTTGCGGGAGTTGAACGAGTCACATCTTAAGATTGTTGAACGTCTTGGTCGAATTGAAGAGCGTGCCGGTCAGTTAGCCAGAGATATGGAATCACGTTTTGCGATCATGCAAACGACTTTGCAGGCTCTGGAAAATCGTCTGCTTAACGAAATTCAGGAAATGGCTACCCAGTCAGAGCAGCGAGACGATGCCCTGGGCATTCGTGCCGACAGGATTGAAGAAGAAGTTGGTCAACAGGTTGTGCGTCTTGATCAGCGTATTACTGAAAATACAGCAGAAATCAAAGACCAGATCCAACAGCAGCAGGACGATACAGAAGCCCTGCAGGCAGAAGTCGATGCGGTTAATCTGCGTTTGACTGACTCGGTGAATGATTTAAACCAGACAACTGAAGATTTGAGTTTTCAGGCGTCTATTCTGGAAACCAGAACCACTGAACTGGAAGACAATGCAGAACAGGTTGACGGTGTTCTGGCAAAACAGCACAGTTCACTGGCTGCTCTGGGCGAGACCATGCAACGCCACTATAAGGGCTTTGCGCTGGCTCTGGTAATGCTCGCTGTATCATTAGTGGTTGTGACCTATCAGGCACAGTCTGAGCGAGTTGATAACCAGATCGTTATGCAGTCCAACCTTGATAATGCTATTGCTACACAGGCTGGCGACATAAATGCACTCAAACAGCAAAGCAATGCTCTGCAACAGGCTAATGCGCAGCTTACAGAGGCCATCACTGGTGGTGACAAGGATCTCAATCAGACTCTGGAAGGGCAGAAAAACGAGATTGCCAAATTGCGTGAATCAGTGGAGCAGATGGAAGCAGAAAATGCTAACACGGCGTCACGTTTAACAGCGGTCATGCCGATCCGTTCATTTGGTCTGGACAATGTGATCCATAATGAAAAATGGTTGTCCAAACAGTCGGCAGATCAATATGTTATTTCTGTCATGAGTGCGGAAACTAAACAGGACCTTTATGATGCGGCTACCCGTTGGGCGTCTTTGCTGGATGATGCGCATCTTTCCATGTTGCAGTCCGGTGATCGTTTTATCATGTATTACGGTCCATTTGAGACGCAGGCTGAAGCTGAAAAAGTGAGCTTATATCTACCTATCTCAAATCGTTATAATCGACCACAGGCCTTGCCAATCAGTGATGTTCTGAAATAACAGTACCCATACTCAAAAAAGCCCGTTCGCGGGCTTTTTTGTTGTTGGTTGTCAGGACAGTCTTTGTTCGTAATCTTTATAGCCAAACTTTCTGACGACATTGATTGATCCATCCGCTTTCATGATAGCGATTGCCGGATGATGCACGCCGTTGAACATAGTGGTTTTGACCATGGTGTAATGCATCATGTCTTCAAAAATGACCTGGCTGCCAATCTTTAACGGTTCATCAAAAGCAAAATCACCAATCACATCTCCGGCAAGGCAGGTCATGCCGCCAAGGCGATAACTGTAGGCTTTTTTATCCGGGTAATCGGCAAAGCGAACAGCCGGACGGTAAGGCATCTCCAGTACGTCGGGCATATGCGCTGTCGCTGAAGTATCGAGAATCGCAATATTGATATTGTCGCGTTTGATAATGTCGAGCACGGTTGTCACCAATGGACCGGTTTGCCAGGCAACTGCAGAGCCGGGTTCCAGTACAACTTCGATGTGGGGATAACGCTGTCTGAAACTTTTGATGCTATTGATCAATAACTGTACATCATAACCTTCGCGGGTCATCAGGTGTCCGCCGCCGAGGTTTAACCACTTGATATCTTTGAGTAAATGACCAAAGCGTGTTTCTATAGCTGCAATCAGGCGTTGGCTGGCATCAGCACCACATTCACAAAGGGCATGGGCATGCAGTCCTTCAATGCCATGCGGCAGTCGGTCAAGTTCATAATCCGGTATGCCGAGGCGTGAGCTTGGGCTGCAGGGGTTATAAAGGTCTGTTTCAACTTCATCAATGCCAGGGTTGATTCTTAGACCACAGGATTTGCCGGCAGCTAAAGCCTGTTCGCTAAAATGCTGCCATTGACCCAGGGAATTAAACGAAAGACGATCTGATATCGCCAGCAGCGAAGAAAATTCGGCATCGGTATAAGCCGGTGCGTAGAGATGAATATGTCCGCCAAAATGCCTGTGAGCCAGTGTCGCCTCATTCAGGGAACTGGCGGAGCAACCATGCAGATATTGTTTGACGATATCAAAAGCTGACCACATGGCAAAGCCTTTAAGCGCCAGAATTATGTTGCAGTCAGCCGCTTTTTGAACGCTGTCGATTAATTGCAAATTACGCAGCAACCTGCTTTCCTCAAGCAGAAAGCAGGGCGATGGAATGTCGGGATAGACGGTTTTCATGTTTCAGGCAGGCTGTCGACGTCCAGATCGGTCGCTATATCATGCCACGGCAAACCATACTGGTTGAGGGCATCCATAAACGGGTCGGGATCATTTTGTTCCATGTTGAAAACGCCTGGCTGCAGCCATTTACCTTCGAGCATCATTTTTGCGCCAATCATCGCGGGAACGCCGGTGGTGTAAGAAACACCTTGTGCATAGGTTTCACGATAGCAGGCTTCATGGTCGCAGACATTGTAGATATAGCGTGATACCGGTTTGCCGTCTTTAAGGCCTTTGATCAGGCAGCCTATATTGGTTTTGCCTTTGGTGCGTGGACCAAGACTGGCAGGATCGGGTAGTAATGCCTTGAGAAACTGCAGCGGCACAATCTGCTGGCCATTGAAATCGATGGGTTCTATGCCATCGAGTCCGAGATTTTGAATGACTTCCAGATGCTTGAGATAACTTTCACCAAATGTCATCCAGAACCGCATACGTTTAATACCGGGTATGTGTTTGGTTAATGACTCCATCTCTTCGTGGTAGAGCAGAAACATTTTTTTCGGACCAACTTCAGCAAAGTCCATGACGCGGGAGAATTCCAGCGGTTTAGTCTCAACCCAGGCGCCATCCTGCCAGTAACGGCCATTGGCTGTGATTTCACGAATGTTGATTTCAGGATTGAAATTGGTGGCAAAGGCATAACCATGATCACCGGCATTACAATCCATGATGTCGACGGTTTCAATCGTGTCGAAATGATGTTTAAGCGCATAGGCAATAAAAACATTCGTTACGCCGGGATCAAAACCGGAGCCCAGTAAAGCTGTCAGGCCGGCATCCTTGAAGCGGTCCTGATAGGCCCACTGCCATTTGTACTCAAATTTGGCTTCATCAAGAGGCTCGTAATTAGCCGTGTCCAGATAATGCACACCGGTTTCCAGGCAGGCATCCATGATGGTCAGATCCTGATAGGGTAAGGCGACATTGATGACCATCTTCGGTTTTACTTTATTTATCAGTGCGACTAATTCCGGTACGTTGTCCGCATCAACGGCAGCGGTCGAAATCTCCCGGCCGGTTTTTTCCTTTATTTCAGAGGCAATTTGATCGCATTTGGAAACGGTACGACTTGCCAGGCAAATATCGCTGAAAGTCTCTGCGAGTTGCGCGCATTTGTGTGCAACAACGCGGCCAACGCCACCGGCACCAATTATCAAAACTGTACTCATTACATAAGCTCCAGGAAGTAAAAATTTGATTTTAGTGAGAGCTATGCGGATTGTCTTGTTTTTTTGTCCGCAATTGACTGTTATATTGAATAATCCTGTTTATATTTCCACTATCTGTTCTGGCCCCGGATTCACATGAAATACCAAGAAGCTTTGAGTCGATTAAAAGAGGGTAATCAACGATTTGTTGCCGGTGTTCGCAGTGTTGACGCGATTATCAAACAGATTAACCGGAGTAATTTTGTCAACTGTCAGGATCCTTTTGCGATTATTCTGGGATGCTCGGACTCGCGTGTTCCGGCCGAGCTGGTGTTTGATCAGGGGTTGGGCGACTTATTCGTGATCAGGGTTGCCGGCAACATTGTTGCACCGTCCCAGATTGGCAGTGTTGAATTTGCCGTTGAGAAATTTGCCACACCGCTGGTTGTTGTGCTGGGTCATTCCCAATGTGGAGCCGTGATGGCTACCATTGCGGCGTCTGACAAAAACGCTGAAAAAAAATCCGACAACGTTATGTCAATTGTCAAGCGTATTATGCCGACGGTAGATCCATTAATGCATACAGATCTGAAAAATCATCCTGACCAGTTGCTGGCAGCGGCAATCCGTGCAAACGTGATGTCGGCGGTTAACCATTTGCGCCACGGTAGTCAGCTTATTGAAAATCTGGTGCAGCAGGGTAAGTTGCAAATTATTGGCGCCGAGTATTCGCTGGAGACCGGTATCGTTGAATTTTTCGATGGTGTGTAGGCTTTCATGATCATCGCATTCTGGTTAATGATCATCGCTGCAGCCTTTGTGCTGGGCGTTTTTATCGGACGCTGGTTATTCAAAAAGAATTGTCATGCTGATTGTGGCCATGTTCACCAAAAATCAGCAACCATTGATGGTTTGCAGCTGGACGTCATGCAATCTCAACTGGCCGAAGCAAAAGCATTGGCAGCCAGTCAGGCGAAGTCGGTTTTTCTGACGAATATATCTCATGAAATCCGCACGCCAATTCATGCCGTGCTCGGCCAGCTGCAGTTACTCGAACAAACCTCGTTGAGTAATGATCAGTTTCAGTATCTTCATCAGGCGCGCCAGTCGAGTCGCGTGTTATTAGATCTGTTAGGGAATTTGCTGGACTATTCCAGAATTGAAGCGGGTCGATTGTCGCTGGAAAACACCTCCATTGATCTGCACGACACCGTCGATCGCCTGCGTTTAAGTTTATTTGCCATGGCTGTCAATAAAGGCCTGAGCCTGACTGTGGGCATAGATCCGCTGGTGCCCCGTTATGTCAAAGGTGACAGTCTGCGTTTGACCCAGGTCTTGATGAATCTGGTTGGTAATGCGATCAAGTTCACGCCCGCCGGCAAGGTGGAAATTCTGCTGTCGGCATCTGCCGGCGGTGAACCTGTTGAGGTTTTGTTTGAAGTTGTTGATACCGGAGTCGGTATTGCACCGGAAGCTTTAACACGCATCTTTGAGGATTTTTCGCAGGCTGAAAGCGGAACTACCCGAAAATTTGGTGGCTCCGGTCTGGGTCTGGCGATTGCTTCGAAGCTGGTGCAGATGATGGGGGGCAAACTGTCGGTTGATAGTGAGAAAGGGGTTGGAACCCGCTTTTATTTTTCAATACCGTTCGAGGCGGGTAAAGAACACGAAATTGTTCAGCCGGTAGATATGGCAGCCAGGTTTGATATCGACCTGAATGACTGTTGTGCGCTCAAAGGCATGAAAATTCTGCTGACTGAAGATGACCCATCAGTACAGGAAATGACCTTGCTGTTGCTTGAGCAACAGGGAGCTATGGTTGAGCAGGCTTTTAATGGCGTGCAGGCCGTGGAGCTGATGAATTCCGGTAAGGTTTTTGATGTGATCCTGATGGATTTGCAGATGCCGGACATGGATGGCAATGAAGCAACCCGGATTATTCGTAAAGTGCAACCTTCCATACCGATTATTGCAATGACAGCAAATGTTCTCGAGGAGGATAGGCAAAGAGCATTCGCAGCGGGTATGTGCGATTTTCTTATCAAACCTATAGATATCCGTGAACTGGTACAAACCTTAAGGCATCATGGTCTGTCAGAGTTTAAAACAACAGAGGCTGACCCGGCGACGCGTACAAAGGTGGAAAATGTTCGATTGGAAGATATCGCATCGCCGGCCGGCTTTGATTTACAGCCTGCTTTGCAGCGTATGAATAATCAGCCAAAAATCTATCTGGCTACCGCCAAACGCTTTATTGACACCATTGAAGAGGTGCGCAGTGATCTGGTGGGGGCTCTGGATCAGGGTGATTTTGCGTTTGCGTCTCGACTTTTTCACCGAATCAAAGGCAGTGCCCTGATGCTAGGTGCGACCGAGTTAGGTGAATATGCCAGAGATATTCGTGAGATCATTGAGAATGGTGAAAAACTGCAGAGTCCTGATAAAGTTGCTGAAAAGCTGACAGAGTTGGTTAATATATCTACTGATAATCTAAAATTAATTTCCAGCCAGCTGCGGCAATTGCAGAATGGTTAAAAGTTTGAGCGAATATTATGAAACAAAAGCTTCTGATCGTTGATGATGATCCGGGTACCCGTGAAATGTTACGCATGGGGCTGGAGGATGAGAATTATCAGGTTGTCGAAGCAGAATCGGGTAAGTTGGCGCTGGATTTGCTCAATGCCCATCGTCCATTGCTGATTATTCTGGATATCCTCATGGAAGAGCAGGAGGGTATCGAGACCATGCGTGAGATCCGTCGCTATTATCCGACTATGCCGATTATCATGATTTCAACCGATGGTTTTTATCTGACGCTGGCCGAGCGTATGGGTGCCAACGCTGTGCTTGAGAAACCGATTGATCTGCGTGAGCTTTACGCCAAGGTCAAAGAACTGCTCGAAAACCTCTAGATTTATGGAGCTCTACATAGCGGCTTTGTTGCCGGTTATGCTGGCAATCGGCCTTGGTTATGTATTGCGGCTCGTCAATTTTATCAGTCGGGACGGTTGGTCAGCGGTTGAGAAACTGGTTTATTACCTGCTGTTTCCTGCACTGCTGTTACAGGCGATAGCCGGCAAAAATCTTAATCACTTCGAATGGCAGTCTCTACTGCAATTACTCGGCATCGCATTGGGACTGGCAAGTCTGGTTCTGTTTCTCTGGTTCAAACTTTTTGCCAACTGGTCCGGGGCAACCTTTACTTCGGTTTATCAGGGCGGCATACGTTTCAATACTTTTATCATGCTATCGGTAGCCTGGTCTTACTATGGTGAATCCGGTTTGCAGATGGGGTCTGTGATTGCCGGCTTCATGATTTTCTTTATCAATATTCTTTGTGTCCTGGTTTTTTTGATCTGGGGAGAGCATGGTAAACGCGGCTGGAAAAAGCTGTTTGTTGAATTGTTTACCAATCCTCTTATTGTGGCCTGTTTGATTGGATTGTTTATTAATGTCAGTGATCAGTTGCTGCCGGTGGTACTTGATGAATTGCTGCTGATGTTAGGCAAGGCAGCTTTGCCATTAGGTTTGCTGGCAGTCGGTGCTGCCCTGGATCTGAAGATTATGCATCAACATGCGGGTACGATTTTGCCGGCGACAATGGTGCAGTTCGGGTTAAAACCGCTAACGGTTTTTTATGCAGCGCAGTGGTTAGGCTTAAGTTCATTGATGTCGGCTGTGCTGCTGATTGCCTTTACCACACCAACCTCGCCTTCTTCGTATATTCTTGCCAGACAATTGGGTGGTGATTCCACCGCAATGGCATCGATTGTCAGTTTCCAGACTTTTCTGGCCCTGCTTGCGATGCCGGCCTGGGCCTGGTTTTTGTTGGGCTGACTCATTTCATAATGGCTAATAGATGACTTTAACTTATTTGCAGTTGTTTGAATTGACCGTCGTTGGCGTGATTGCCGGCTGGTTTAATGTGGTAGCCGGTGGCGGTTCGATGCTGACGATACCGGTCATGCTGTTTATGGGCATCCCGGCGCCTGTTGCCAATGGTACGAATCGCATCGGGATTTTGATGCAGGATGTGGTGGCTGTCGCCGCTTTTAAGCGCAAGGGTTTCTCGGACTTTCGACTGAGTTTGTCGTTGGCTGCGATGGCAGCAATAGGTGCGATTGGAGGGGCGCTGATCGGTGTGCGTCTTGATGGTGAGTTGTTTCGCTGGTTTCTGGCCGTGGTTATGGTTGTCACGATGGTGATGATGACAGTACAGAAAAAGAAAAGCCGTGAGACCGAGTCTGCTCATGGTGAGCCCAAGCGTTTGCTTCTGGGGCACATCCTGATGATTGGTGCCGGTTTCTGGGGCGGCTTGATTCAGATAGGCGTCGGTTTTATTTTGATGCCGATTTTGCACCGGGTGATGGACCTTGACCTGGTGCGGGTCAATATGCACAAGGTGTTTATTGTACTTGTCTATACTGCAATAGCATTGCTGGTGTTTATGACGCATGTGCAGATTCTCTGGATAGCCGGTGCGGCTTTGGCGGCAGGTACCATGATCGGTGGTTGGCTGGGAGCGCATTACAGCATTCAGTTCGGTGATGTCTGGATTCGCCGTGTGCTTTTTTTTACGATGACTTTATTTATTATCAAGTTACTGTTTTTCTAGGGTTAATTAAATTCAAAGTGTGATAAACCCGTACTGATTAAACACAGAGCGCTATTTTTATGAACAGGCTGGTATTGTTTTTTGTTGTTATTTTAGGCGCGATCGTTGCCGCTGTGGGCTGGAAACTTCTGCAGCAGGATGATGGCTCATCAGCAAAACGCAAGAAAAAAACCGATGGTGTTGTGCCTGTTGAGGTTGCTGTTGTTGAACAGCGATCTCTGCAGGATATACGCGCTTTCAGCGGTTCTCTGAGGGCAAATGCAGAATTTGTCATTGCGCCGAAAATAAGCGGACGAGTCAAAGCCATTCATGTCGACCTTGCTGATCCGGTTGAGCGGGGCATGCTGGTCGCTGAAATAGACCAGGAAGAGCCCAGATCACGTGTCTTGCAGGCTGAAGCAGAAGTGGAAGTCGCCAAAGCCAATCATGCGGAAGCCAAAAATCTGCTGGAAATAGCTAAACGTGAACTGCAACGTATCGAAAGCCTTAATAAAACCGGTGTGACGACGGCATCTCAGCGGGATGCGGCCTATGCTGATCATCTTGCCAAAGCTGCGCTGGTCAATGTTACCCGGGCCAAACTGAGTCAGGCTGATGCTGCGCTCGAAACGGCACGTATCCAGCTTAGAGACACACAGATCAGAGCCGAATGGCATTCAGGCAGTGATGTTCGCTATGTAGCCCGGCGTTATCTTGATGAAGGTGAAATGCTTTCCGCTAATACCGCCTTGCTGCGCATTGTTGAACTCGATACTTTGAAAGCTGTATTCAGAGTGACTGACCGGGACTATGGGTTATTGCAATCGGGTCAGGCTGTACGTCTGTCTACCGACGCGCTTGCCAAGCAAACTTTTGCAGGTCGGATTGCCCGTATTGCACCGGTGTTTGATGAAAACACCCGGCAAGCCGATGTAGAAGTGGTTGTGCAAAATAGTGATTTACGGCTGAAACCCGGAATGTTCGTCAGAGCAGAAGTGATTTTGCAACAACAGGACAGCGCTCAGGTTGTGCCTCAGTCAGCAGTCATCAGGCGGGATGATCAGACAGGCTTATTTGTGCTGGATGAAAACACCGGTCAGGTTGACTGGCAGATTGTTGAAACCGGTATTTTGCAAGGTGATTTATTGCAGGTCACAGGCATTGATCTTAACGGCAGAAAGGTTGTTGTACTAGGTCAGCATATGCTCAAGTCAGGTTCTGCGGTAAAAGTTGTTGAGGGAGTAAGCCGTCGATGAGTCTGGCGCGTGCCAGTGTCCGTCGGCCGGTTTTCACGCTGATGGTCACCTTGATTATCGTGGTATTGGGAGCGGTCGCTTTCAAGCGTTTGCAGATTGATCTTTTGCCAAGCATCGAGTTGCCGACGCTGACTGTGCGCACACAGTACGAGGGTGCCGACCCGTTGGTCATAGAGCGCCTGGTTACGCGTATTGTTGAAGAAATTGTGGCTACTGTACCGGGTATTGTTGAACTGACCTCGACTTCTTATGAAGGTCGGAGCAGTGTCAAAGTCAGTTTTGCCTGGGGTACTGATATTGATACCGCAGCAACCGATGTTCAATCTACTTTATTAGACGAGATCAGCGAGCTGCCGGATGATATTGTCGGGCCGCGGGTCAGTAAGTTTGACATTGACAGTTTCCCGGTGGTTTTGCTGGGCGTTTCCAGTGATCTGGATCCGGTCGAATTGACGCAAATGGTTGAAGACCAGATACGCTATCGCTTTACCCGTATAGCCGGTGTGGCTCAGGTTGATCCCTGGGGTGGTTTTAATCGTGAAGTCAGGGTAGAACTGGACCCCGACAAGATCACGGCCCTGGGTCTGCCGTTAAATGACATTATCAACAACATCAAGGACGCTAATCTTGATTTGCCGGCGGGGCGTTTAAGTCAGGGACGTTATGAATACACACTGCGGGCGCCAGCCGAGTTTGTCAATCTGCAGCAGATTGCCGAAACTGTTGTCAGTTATCATCAGGGGGCTCCGGTCAGGCTTTCGCAGGTAGCGCGGATTACGGATACCTACGAGCAGTTACGGCGGATGATTCGTATCAATGGTGAACGTGGTTTACGTGTAGCGATCCGCAAAGAACCCAATGCCAATACGGTTGAAGTGGCGCGTCAGATTCTTGAAGAAGTTGAGGTGATTAACCGGACGTTTCCACAGCTGACTATTACCCCGGTTATCAATCAGGGTAACTTTATTGAGCGTTCTATCGCGAATGTTTCGCAGTCAATTTTACTTGGCGGATCTCTGGCGGTTTTGATTCTGCTGTTTTTCCTGCGCAATCTGCGCAGCACCATAGTGGTGGCTTTGTCGATTCCAATTTCTGTCATTGCCACTTTTGCCTTGCTGTATTTTGCCGGCTTTACTCTCAATCTGATGACTTTAGGTGGTCTGGCTCTGGGTGTTGGCATGATGGTCGATAGTTCGATTGTTGTGCTGGAGAATATTTATCGACGTTACAGTGAACACAAAGAATCCGCCGAGGATGCGGCTGTTGAAGGTACTGGAGAAGTCGCATCGGCAGTCATTGCCGGCAGTGTGACGACACTGGTGATTTTTTTGCCGTTGATTTTTGTGCAGGGAGTGTCCGGCGTGCTGTTTAGCGAGCTGGCTTACGTGATCATGTTTTCCCTGTTTTGTGCATTGCTGGTTTCTTTGACCTTATTGCCGGTTCTGGCCTCGAAAATGTTAACGCAGCATGCTGATTTATCACTGGATGATACGGCAGCTGAAAAAAACAGACTTGAAACGCTTTATCTTGACGTACTGGCTGCGGCATTACGTCGCCCCTGGCTGACGATTTCGCTGTCAGCGCTGCTGTTTGCAGGTTCAGTCTATCTGGCTGGTTTTTTGGGAACTGAATTTATACCGCCTAGTGATGAAGGTGAGGTCAGGGTCAGTGGTGAGATGGAAATTGGTACCCGGCTGGATTTGATCGATCAGCAATCCCGTTTGCTGGAAGCTAAGGTTGCTGAACTGGTGCCGGAAGCTGTTGCCAGTGTGGTCAGTGTGACACCTTCGGGAACCCGGGGCAGTTCCAAAGCGAAAACCGATATCCGTATCTCGTTATTGCCGGTCAATCAGCGGGAGCGTTCCAATAGTGAGATTGCCAATGATCTGCGTAAAAAACTCGACGGCCAGATTGCCGGCATGAAAATTACCACGCGAGCGCCCAAAGGGCAGTTTTTACTGGAGCGTATTTTACCGAATGCCGAAGGTATTACTGTCGAGGTGCGAGGTTATGATCTGGATACGCTGGATCGTCTGGCACAGTTGGCCAAAGATAAAATAGAACGGGTCAACGGCGTTACCGATGTGGATTTAAGTCGTGATGAAGGGATACCGCAGCGTGAGATCAAGGTGATCCGCGATCGTGTCGCTGATGTCGGTCTGAGCGTACGGGATATTACGCGCGTGATTGAAACCGCTATTGCCGGTTCCAAAGCCGGTGAATACCGAAATGAAGGTAATTCTTACCGGATATTGGTGCAGCTGGCTGATGCAGAAAGGCGCTCGATTGATGAGATTCTGGATTTGACCCTGAATACGCCTTCCGGAGAAAGAGTTGCTTTACGAAGTCTGGTTGAGACCCGGGTGGGTACCGGTAAAGTTGTGATTGGTCGCAAGGATCAGCAGCGTTTGGTGTCTTTAAGCGCTAATGTGGCCGGACGGGACATGGGTTCTGTGGCTGCCGATATTGAAGCCGCTTTGGCCGAAGTACCGCGTCCGCAGGGATTTGAGCTGCTGGTGGGTGGCGAGTTTGAAAAACAGCAGGAATCATTTGATGAACTGGTTGAATCGCTGTTGTTGGCATTGCTGTTGGTTTACATGGTGCTGGCTTCTCAATACGAATCCTTTCGTGATCCGTTGATTGTCATGATGTCTGTGCCGGTGGCGGCCATCGGTGTGGTGGTGACCTTGTTCCTGACCGATACCACCTTGAATCTGCAGTCTGGTATTGGTTGTATTATGCTCGGTGGTATTGTGGTGAATAATGCCATTTTGCTGGTTGATCAGGCGGGTCGATTGTTTCGTGAAAAGGCCGACCTGCATCAATCGCTGATGGAAGCCGGCAGAAGGCGCCTGCGGCCTATACTGATGACTACTTTGACAACAATTCTGGCTTTGTTACCGTTGGCATTAGGGATAGGCGAGGGTGCCGATGCCCAGGCTCCTTTGGCTCGTGCGGCCGTCGGTGGATTACTGACTTCAACGATCATAACACTGGTGCTGATTCCGGTTATTTATCAGCTTGTACATGCGCGGGACTAGTCTGTAGTACATTTATGTCGCAACTGTACCTGGTTGTAATTGCGTTTAGTCAATCTTAAAGCTTTCCGGGCTGCGGTCGTTAAAAAAATAGCTATAATCCCTTGAAGCTTTATCGCGGACGACAAACCGTAAGAGTTTGCGTCTTTAACTTAATTTTCGGTTCATCGGGAGATTCGAACGTGGCCACAATTTTAGCAGTAGATGACTCTGCCTCCATGCGTCAGATGGTGTCCTTTACCTTGAAAGGTGCTGGATATGATGTAGTAGAAGCCGTAGACGGTGTAGATGCGCTGAGTAAAGCTCAATCCGGTGCATTCAATCTGGTAATCACAGATGTGAATATGCCTAATATGGATGGCATAACGCTTATCGCAGAGTTACGTAAGTTACCTGCATTTAAATTTACACCGTTACTGATGTTGACCACTGAGTCAGCTCCGGAAAAGAAACAGGCTGGCAAGGCAGCCGGTGCGACCGGTTGGATTGTCAAGCCATTCAATCCTGATCAGTTACTGGCAACCATCAAAAAAGTCCTTGGATAACAACAATTATCATTCACCAAAGGGGGAGCGGCTATGAGCATAGACATGGCCCAGTTCCATCAGGTTTTTTTTGAAGAAAGCTTTGAAGGTCTCGATATCATGGAGACCGGCCTGTTGCATATGCAGCCGGGCGCGGCTGATTCCGAAGAAATCAACAGTATTTTTAGGGCGGCTCACTCAATAAAGGGTGGTGCGGGCACGTTTGGCTTCATGGAAGTCTCTAATTTCACGCATGTGATGGAGACGCTGCTTGATGAAATGCGTGATGGCCGCAGAACAGTGACCTCCGAGGCAATTGACGCATTATTACAATCAGTCGATGTCTTGCGGGATTTGCTGACAGCCAGTCAGGATGGTAATGATCTGGATACCGATCGTGCCGCTGCTCAAAAAGCCGTACTTGAGGCTATCTTAGCGGGAGACGGGACTGCTGCTGAAGCGGTTGCCGATGCAACTGAGTCACTTGATTCTACAGCCGCACCATTACAACAGATAACCGGCTGGAAGATTGTTTTTCGACCTCATCAGAACATCCTGCGAACCGGTAATGATCCTTACCGCATCATACGGGAGCTGTCTGAGCTTGGTGAGATTCGATCTCATTGCGACACTTCCCTGTTGCCGGATCTTGCGGTTTTTGAAGAAGAGGATTTTTACCTCTCCTGGGAAATCTTTCTTGATACGCCGGTAGATAAACAACAGATCAGTGACATATTTGACTGGGTTGAAGATGAATGTGACCTGGCCATTATTCCTTTGGTGGGTGAAGTAGAAGTTTCAGAAGAGGAAGCGATAACGCCAGCCGTAACCGAGACAGCCGCGGTTGCAGAAACCGCAGCGACTGAACCGGCCAAAGCCACTGTAACGCCGGTTGCAGCAGCCAAGAAACCTGCCGCGTCCGCCGGATCCAAATCCAAAGGTGGCGGTTCGATTCGTGTTGATACGGAAAAGATAGACTCATTAATCAACATGGTCGGTGAATTGGTTATTACTCAGTCCATGCTTGGTATGCTGGGTGAAGACTTTGATATGTCACGGGTCGAAAAACTTAACGAAGGTCTTAGTCAGCTCGAACGTCATACCCGCGAACTGCAGGAAAGTGTGATGCAGATTCGTATGTTGCCGATCAGCTTTACCTTTAGCCGTTTTCCACGTCTGGTACATGATTTGAGTTCGAAGATGGGTAAGAAAATCGAATTGCAGATGATCGGTGAAGAAACCGAAGTGGATAAAACCGTTATTGAAAAAATTGGCGATCCACTGGTGCATCTGGTTCGAAACAGTCTGGATCATGGTATTGAAATGCCCGCAGATCGGGTCGCTGCAGGTAAACCTGAAACCGGCACCATCCAATTGATAGCATCGCACAAAGGCGGCAACATCGTTATTGAGATTCATGATGATGGCAAGGGGCTGGATAAAAACAAAATATTGTCCAAAGCACTCGAAAAAGGCGTCATTGCCGATGGCTCCAATATGTCAGACAAACAGATTTATGAACTGATTTTTGAGCCCGGCTTTTCAACCGCTGATCAGATCAGTGATGTGTCCGGTCGTGGTGTTGGTATGGATGTGGTACGCCGCAATATCTATGAACTTGGCGGCAGTATTGAGATTGATTCCAGACCCGGTCAGGGCAGCGCGATTATCATTCGCCTGCCATTGACACTGGCTATTCTGGACGGTCAGTCAATCCGCGTCGGTGAAGAAACCTATATTGTGCCGCTGGTTTCCATTATCGAGTCGATTCAGGCTAAACCGGAAATGGTTAATATGGTTGCCGGTAAAGGTGAGACCTTTAAATTGCGCGATGAATATCTGCCAGTGATTCGTATGCATGATGTATTTGGTATCGAAAATCCACGCTTTACCCGTGTCACTGATGGTCTGTTAGTGGTGGTAGAGGGTGATGGCGGTAAGTGTGGTCTGTTTGTCGACGAGTTATTAGGACAGCATCAGGTGGTGATCAAGTCGCTGGAGACCAATTACGGAAAAGTGGAAGGTGCTTCAGGCGCAACCATTCTAGGTGATGGATCGGTAGCCTTGATTCTGGATATCCCGGATCTTATGCGTTTGTCACGCAAGATGATTCCCGAACATTTTCTTAAATCGGCCTGATCATGGAGACTATGAAAATGTCTGAAAACGCTATCGAAAAAGACAAGGTTGCCACAGAGGCACATCTTGAAGAGGGCGGAAACCAGTATCTGACCTTTAATTTGGCTGATGAAGATTACGGTATTGATATTTTACGCGTTCAGGAAATTCGCGGCTGGGAAGAATCAACCCGTTTGCCTAATGCGCCTGAATATGTTCGAGGCGTGGTCAATATTCGAGGCACTATTGTACCGGTTTATGATTTGCGTCTTAAATTCAATCTTGAATTCAAACCTTATACTCAGAACACAGTGGTTATTGTGATTAAGGTCTATAGTCGTGGCCAGGCAAAGAGCATCGGTATTATCGTTGATGCCGTGTCTGATGTGCTACATGGTGCGCATATCGATGTAACCCGTTCTCCGGATTTTGGTAATGAAAATATTACTAAAGCGATTTCCGGACTGGCAACATTTGAAAACAAAATGGTCGTATTGCTGGATGTAGACAGGTTGTTAATGGAACCTGAAGATTCAGCAAGTAATGACAGTGATAATGACGACGAGGAAGTCGCTGATGAATGAAACAGTGGCATCGGTAGCAACAGACGGTCAGTACCTGAGTTTTACGCTGGGTGGTGAAGATTACGGTGTCGATATTCTGCGTGTGCAGGAAATCCGCGGCTGGGAAGAATTGCGTCCTTTGCCGGATACGCCCGAATACGTCAAAGGGGTACTGGATTTACGTGGCACCATTGTGCCGATCGTTGATCTGCGTATTCGTTTGAAAATGTCCAAAGTCGAATACCATAACACAACGGTCATTATCGTCCTGTCGGTCAAGGACAATGAAGGCGAATTCAAACTGGTAGGTGCTGTTGTTGATGCGGTATCCGATGTTCTTGATGTCAAAGCAAAAGAAATCAAGGCTGCGCCATCTATTGCCTGTCGCATTAATGATCGTTATATAAAAGGCATGGTAACGCGCGACAAACGCATGGTTGTTCTGCTGAATGTTGATAAATTATTCAAGCCTAATGAACTTGGCTTAATGGATGCGCTGACCTGACAAGCGGATTATAAAAATGAAAATAGTTGCGGTGTTAAATCAGAAAGGTGGTGTCGGGAAAACCACTATTTCAACTAATCTGAGTCATGCTCTGGCATTGCAGGGTAAAAAAGTGATTGCCGTAGATCTCGATCCGCAAGGGCATTTGAGCGCGAGTCTGGGCATCTTTAAACAACCTCAGCAGGGCATTCATGATGTTATGCTGGGTAATGCCAGCTGGGATAATGTCAAAGTTGAAAGTCGTGAAGGATTACGCCTGATTCCTGCCGGCGTGCGTTTAAGGGAGTTTGAAGAGTTTCCCGGTGACTTCAAAGCTAAAATGCAGCGTCTTGGACAGGCTTTGCAAACTGTTGAGCATAATGCTGATTACATGATCATAGATTGTCCGCCTTCATCAGGTATTCTGGTGGCTAATGCCATTCTGGCTGTGGATGAACTGGTGATCCCGGTATCGGGTGATTATCTATCGTTAAATGGTCTGGCACATTTGATGATAACGCTCAAACGCTTTGATGCCGTGCGTAAAAAGCCGCTGAAAAAACATATAGCCTTGAGTCGTTTTGTCTCCAGACGACGGCTTTCCAAAGAAGTGCTGGATAAATTGAAGCAGTATTTTCCGGGCATGATATTAAAGACGCCGATCCGCGAAGCGGCTGCTTTGGCTGAATGCCCCGGAGTAGGCAGAACAATCTTTGAATATCGGGGCAGCTCAACTTCGGCAGAGGATTTTAAATTATTGGCCCGGGATTTTATCAAGGGGAATGTGCTCTCATGACTGTTCGTAAAAAAGCTGCCACTAAAAAACGTGTCAGCAAAAAAACCGCTGTTAAAAACACCTCATCCCACGAAGATGTGATGGCGCATGATCCGTTATCCATGATCGACGATACCTTGTCGATGTTATCGGAACCGGTGATGGATGATAATGATTTTGGCGAATCATTGGCTTCTTCTGATAGTGTGCAGGAAGAGCAAACGCTTGATACGGTGTTAAACGAAATGGCAGACGAGCAGCCGCTTGCTAAGATCACCGAAGTGCAACAAGCGGCATTTGCGACGAATGATGAGTCGCTGGAGTCTTTGCAGCCTGAAATGAGCGCGGAAATTAACCCTGACACGACGCAGATCAATGCCGGGGAAGATAAAACAGTTGAATCTGCAGTGGCCGAGAGAAGTAACTGGTCCGGAGGCGAATTGCAGTTGGGCGATAGCCTTACCATCATGGATGCAGAAAACCTCAAAAATGATTTTCTTAAAATTATTATTGATGGCATGGGGGTAACGCTGGATGCATCCGAGCTTGAACAGGTTGATGGTGCCGGCTTGCAGTTGCTTGCCGCATTTTATAAAGATGCCATGCGTAAAGGCGTGGCAGTGAACTGGAATAAAATTTCCCGCAGCCTTGATGATGCAGTCACCATGATGGGTATGAAAGAAGCGCTGGGCTTGCGGGATGTGGAAATTGAAGATAGTGGTGAAGGTGTAGCCTGGGGATTGTTCTAGACAATTGGCAAATCTTTACAGCCTGATGGAATAAATATGACATATCAACAATCAACATCTGATAGACCGGATCTGGATTGGAGTCAAATCAACGAAACTGTGCGTATGCTGAATCTGGCAGTCGCGCAAATTGATATGGCGATGCGACAAAGCGATGACTCGATTGGTGCCTTGACCAATTCATTTACATCGATGATTGGCAAAGTCAATGCGATTTCAACAGCACTGGATAATCTGCCATGCGAAGAGCATCAAGCGGAGATTGAATTAACGCGCAGGAACTGTGCGGAAATTGCTCATAGTGTCAATCATTCGATAGTTGCCTTTCAGTTTTACGACAAACTCTCACAACGTCTTGATCATGTTAATCATGCCCTGAAGGCTTTGTCAGGGCTGGTTGAAGATCAGGCGAAAATTTATAACCCGGCAGAATGGGCCGGGCTAAAGTATCAAATCCGTAGTCGTTATTCGATG
>Ga0181565_10000961_pt1 | contig 21834 bp, 17 predicted proteins | sample 101ome_16_FD_129661 | JGI IMG/M metagenome (GOLD analysis project Ga0181565, IMG submission 129661) | Coastal salt marsh microbial communities from the Groves Creek Marsh, Skidaway Island, Georgia - 101401AT metaG (megahit assembly) | ecosystem: Environmental > Aquatic > Marine > Intertidal... | reverse complement strand
TCATACGTGGCACACAATGTGAAAGTAGGGCGTGGATCTCTTCTTATGTCAGGTAGTAGATTGAATGGAAGGGTGGCGGTTGGAGAGTTTTGCTGGATCGGTACAGGTGCGGTTGTAAAAGAAGGCGTTTCTGTGGGTGCCAATGTCATCATTGGAATGTCCTCTTGTGTTATCAATGATGTCAGAGCTGATGTAACAGTTGCCGGGAATCCCAGTAGGCTAATTAAAAAATAATTTTTGTTATGTGTGGTATTGCAGGTTTAATTAATCTTGATGGTTCTCCTGTTTCGCCTGTTATTTTGAAAAAAATGACTGATGAAATAGCTCATCGGGGGCCAGATGGCGAGGGTCAATGGGTTGAAGGCAACGTCGGTATTGGCCACAGGCGTCTTGCGATCATCGATCTCAGCCCTGCTGGCCATCAGCCCATGATCAGCGCGGACCACCGTTATGTGCTCAGCTACAACGGCGAGATCTACAACTACCGTGAATTACGCACCGATCTGGAAGCCGAAGGCGTCTGGTTTCGCAGCAACACCGATAGTGAAGTCGTGCTGTACGCCCTTGCCCAATGGGGCGCAGATGCGCTGCTCAAGTTCAATGGCATGTTCGCTTTGGCCCTCTGGGACCGAAAGGAGCAAACGCTTTTGCTAGCGCGTGACCGCTACGGCATCAAGCCGCTGTACTACGCAACGCAGGGCAATACTTTCGCTTTTGGGTCAGAGCAAAAAGCCATCACGGCGCAACCCAGTTTTCAGCGCAGTCTTAACAAGCCCGCGCTTCTGGAATACTTCACCTTCCAGAATATTTTCACCGACCAAACCCTGCTGCAAGACATCCACATGCTACCAGCGGGCTACTTCGCAATACACGACTGCAAAAAGCCAACCACAAACATCAGGCTGCATCAATACTGGGATTACCGCTTCCGCGAGCCAGACCAAAAAGCTAGCAAAGAGGAATATTTAGAAGAGCTCGACCGGCTCTTTAAACAAGCGGTCAACCGCCAACTAATGAGTGATGTGGAACTGGGCACTTACCTCAGTGGCGGCATGGACAGTGGGTCAATCACGGCGTTAGCGGCGCAGCAGATCCCCAATCTCAAAAGCTTCACAGTAGGCTTTGATCTAAGCTCTGCCTCCGGCCTGGAACTCGCCTTTGACGAGCGCACCAAAGCCGAGGCCATGTCAGCACGCTTCAAGACTGAGCATTACGAAATGGTACTCAAGGCTGGCGACATGGAGCGCTGCCTACCTAAGCTAGCTTGGCATCTGGAAGAGCCACGCGTTGGCCAGAGCTATCCCAATTACTACGCCGCGCAACTTGCCAGTAAATTTGTCAAAGTGGTGTTGTCTGGCAGTGGCGGTGATGAGCTCCTTGGCGGCTACCCTTGGCGCTATTACCGTGCGGTCAATAGCCAAAATTTCGAAGAGTACATTGACCACTACTACCTCTACTGGCAGCGACTGGTAAGTAACAGCGAACTTAAGAAACTTTTTGCCCCTATCTGGAGCGAGGTCGAGCACGTATGGACACGCGATATCTTTCGCGACGTATTCCTCACGCATGAAAATCAACTCGACAGGCCAGAAGACTATATCAACCACTCTCTCTACTTTGAGGCAAAGACATTCCTGCACGGTCTCCTCGTGGTGGAGGATAAGCTCTCCATGGCCCATGGCTTGGAGAATCGCGTTCCCTTTATGGATAACGACTTGGTCGACTTTGCCATGCAATGCCCAGTGAGTCTGAAGCTGAACAATCTGAGTGATGTTATACGGATTAATGAAAATGATAATATTAGCAAGAAGAATATCTTTTTTCAAAAGACCAACGACGGCAAGCAAATCCTGCGTGATGTAATGGCAATGCATATTCCAGCAGAGATTTCCATGGCACAAAAACAGGGGTTCTCTTCACCGGATGCAAGTTGGTTTAAAGGGGAGAGTATTGAGTTTGTAAAGTACCGCCTGTTGGATGGTAATAGTTCTATCCACACTTTGTTTGATACCAATGTGGTTAAGGAACTAGTCGGTCAGCATCTAAATGGAGAAAGCAATCGACGATTATTGATTTGGTCATTGTTAAATTTGATTGAGATAATTTAAGATAAATTTTATTTTGACGATTAATCGGCATTTTTCCTTGTCATGCCGCCTCTCGATCCCCAAAGGACGCTTGTGCTGGACACTTTCGTTATCAAAGGGTTCGCTATATTATTTCATCCCCTGCGTCTTTCTTTCGTGATGCATCGAGCGGGTCGATTTATGAAGATTATCTTTCTGAAAACAAAAAAATCATGGTGCGACCAAAGTGTCTAAAGAAACTACTTTACATCCTTCCCTAAGTGAACTGGAGAAAGATTGGGTGATTGTCTCTATGAAAGGAGTCTTTTGTGGCTCTTGAGTTAGTAGAACTGGATACGCGGTATGAGCGGGCTTATGAGGGATTATTGAATGTATGCCCTTCGGCAATGATATATCATTCTCTCAGTTTTAGGCGATTCTTAAAAGAATTTTTGCCATCTTCAGTGAGCGATCATTACTTGCTTGCGTTTGATGGTGAAGAGCTTCTTGGTGCACTACCAACCTTCGTAACAAATGGCCCCCTAGGTCCAGTTCTAAATTCGCTACCTTTTTTTGGAAGTCACGGAGGTGTTTTGCTTAAGCCAAATGCTAAACCAGTTGTCTTCAGATTCTTAACAGATGCTTTAGTAACTTTTTGTCAATCTCAAAAGGTGAGGTTTGCTACGATTATTGACACACCTTTTACTAGTAATGAAATAGAGCTTCAAAATACATTCAATTTTCAATATTCCGATCAACGTATTGGCCAGCTTACTTCACTCCCATCGGGAACCGACTCAGAAAAAGTCAGCGAAATGTTGTTCGGTCTTTACCATAAGAAAACAAGGAATATTGTACGAAAAGCTTTGCGTAATGATCTTGAGCTTGCGTTTGATTATGACCAATCGTCTCAAACATTAAAAGAGCTCCATGCTCTGCATGAGTCTAATATTATGGGTCTCGGAGGAATTCCGAAACCCAAAGAATTTTTTGATGTAATCTCAAATCAGCTTCTTGAAGATAATGACTATAGGATCTATACTGCGCGTTCAAAAAGTGGGGAATTAGTGTGTGGCCTGATGCTGCTCTACTTTAAAGATATGGTGGAATACTTTGTGCCAGCGACAACTGAATCAGTGCTATCAGCTCAACCTTTAAGCGCTTTAATCTTTTTGAGCATGCGAGATGCAATACTCGAGCGTCAAGCTAAAATATGGAACTGGGGAGGGACATGGTTGAGTCAAGATGGGGTTTACCATTTCAAGTCCCGCTGGGGAACAACTGATCGCACATATAAATACTACACACGTGTTTTCTCAGACCCCGCGGTTTTGCAAGATGTTGATCGAAAAACCCTTCAAAACGGCTATCCCTGGTTCTACACAGTTCCTTTCTCGACATTGAACTTGGATAGTTCTGAATAATTTTTTCCCCTCGGAATGTGCAAATAACCTTATGCCGGTTAGCATAGTGAATTGCAGAGTCACTGTCTAATCCCAGAGGTTATCAATTGTTGACTGTTTGAAGTCAAGGTTCGAATCAAAAAAATAACTCTTAACCCACACCATGTATTACTATATTCATGACCTTGGATCATCTAACTGAGTAGTGTTTATAAAGCATCAGAATCCAAAAGGGCATTAAAGTAGTATTTTGAATATGTTTGCATATAGTAAATGAGATATATTATTGAAGGAATATAATTATTTAAAACACACCCAAGAGTAGGTAAGACATGGGGAAATTGTTATTTTTAGGAAATTTTGCTTGGTCATTATCAGTTTATAAAAAATTGGAAATGATTATGCAGGAAAAATATGAAGAAATTGAGATTTGGGTTGCAAAAATTCCAAGATATGAAGAAAGTCCTTTTTTAAATAATATTTACAATAATAATGCGAATATTAGAGTAGTTAGTAAAGAAGAATTAAGAGAATCACGTAACTACAAGGGGGTAAATCTTCTAATGGCTTGCGGATTTCCGCAAAAAATACCAACAAAAATTTTAAAAGAAAAGAACGTTCTTGGGGTTAATCTTCATCCATCATTGCTCCCGAATTATTGGGGTCCAGATCCAATTAGAAATCAGATTTTAAAAAATGACAATAACTATGGGGTCTCACTTCAGTTCTTAGGGGAAAATTTTGATGCAGGTATGGTGTTAGAGCAAGGTCAACTTAATTGTACAAATCAAGCATGCATTTATGAAATTTTATTTGGGTTAAGTGGTGTTGCTGTAAAGCTAGTGGAAAGCTTTATTAGCAATAAAAATCCGGACACGTATAAAAGATTCATCAAATCAAGTGACTCTTTGCTTAATATAGATCAATATGCTGCTTTGGTTGATATTGAAAAATATAGAGATGACTCAAAAATCACATCCAGGCTTTTGGGTACGGAGAAGTGGTTAAGGAAATTATTAGAAATTGAAAGATAGGCCACGAGTTTTAATAACAACAGATATTGATTGGGCTTCCGATTGGTTATTGGAGTCTTTTTTTGATAGCCTGTTTTCAATAGTACCTAATGCATTAGCATTCTCTACCCATGATTCAAAAATACTAAAGAAATACTCCTCCAAAGGCATATTAGATATTGGTGTTCACCCGAATTTTAGACATAATTCATCACATGGCAACAATGTTAGTTCGGTATCTAGGTTTGCAACAAAATTATTTAGCACTCATAAAATCTATAGATCACATGGCTTTGTGGACACGCCGGAAATTCGAACTGAAATGCGAAATCGCGGATTCATATATGAATCCAACATACTGAAATATAACGAGCCTGATTTAAAGCCTGAAAAGCTTTTAGAAGGGCTAACTCGCTTGCCTTGTTTTTGGAGTGACGGTTGGGCGCTACGTGATACAGAAATGATAGATAAAGATTCTATTAAGAAGACGGAGTTTTTTTTAGGTCAACCCGGCCTAAAAGTCATTAATATTCACCCGATTTTATTTGTTAATAATTGCTATTCCTTGCAACATTATAACCAATTTCGAGATCAAACGATTTTTTTCTCAAAAGAAGAGCATAAAAAATTTAATAACAATACTCACCTAGGTGTATGTGATTACTTTAAAGATATAATTGTAGGCGACTGTGATTTTTGTTCCATTGAGGATATTTTGCCATGAACATAACTTTAATAAGTAGTGATTCCTATGAACTATTCAAGATAACAGTCGCGGTAATCTTTTTATTTGATGCTATATTTTTTCTTCCATGGTTCAGTAGAATGTTTGGTAAAGATTACCAAAAAGTGAACTTTGTAAAAAATGATTCCCATACTAAATTACTTTGGTTTTTATGGGTCAGTGCTAGTTTATGCTTGATTTTCGATTTTCTGCCTATGATTGGGTCGTTGACTTTAACTGTAATATTTAGATATTATTATATTTATTCAAGACCCATTAATTTATTTCGTGGTGGCGGCGCTGTTGGCATTTTCCCAGCGTTTATTGCTATGTATATTTTTATAGTCGAAATTTTAGTCATCATGGGTCTTGATTGGGCATCAAGTCAGATGGTGTTGTACATCATGGTTTTTCACATAGGACTAACTATTTTTGATGCTGGTCTTTATAAAGTTTCTAATGGCTATTTGAAAAACGATGGGTTTCAATATGCTTTAATGAACCCCTTCTGGAGTTATTGGTGTAATACTAATATTGTCAATTCTATAAATTCAAACATATGGAGAATTATTAATCCATTTATAGCAATTACACAGTTAACTATTGGGCTGTTGATGATCTTACCCTCCACGCAAGCTTATGGAGCAGTTCATCTAGGTTTAGGTTTTCTAGTATTGGCCTTCTTTCTCAAGCTCGCTAATCTTCCTCTATTAATTGGTAGTCTTATTTTTTTGTTCGTAGATCACAAATTCGAAACAAGCATGGAGCTGTCGGATTTGTTTTCATGGCTTCATGAAGTAAATATATGGGTGATATTAGTTGGTACAATATATTCAATCATTTTAGTGGTCGGCCAACTCATAGTCTGGCTAAATTTTTATTTTTCAATTTACCTTCCGAATTCAATTCAGAAAATATTTGATGTGATAAATCTGCATCTTCCAATTTTGATTTGGAGAGTTTTTTCCGCAGATGTGGTAAATATTTATAGTTTAGTTTATGAAGTGGATAGTAGTGGTGATAAACGCCTTATAAATCGCTGGGACTTCAAGACGGACTATGGGAAAAATGCTTTGGATCGATTTAGGTTTTTTAACGTGGCAGAATCATGTGTTATGAGTTCAATCTTCAATTCTGTGAGGTATAATGATAAAAATCTACCAACCGCAAAGCAACGTTTAATGCAGTATTCATACACATTGCTCCCCCAGCTGCAATCAAAAGGTAACAATATTTTGTTTGAGGTATATAGGCTCACAAAAAACTCCAAGACTGAAAAACTTGAACGAATTAAGATATCGGACTGGATGGTGAACTTAAAATCTACTAGCTGCGAAAGGATTTGGTTTTCGTCATCTTCCAATGATTTAATTTCAAGTTTTTTACGCCCATTCGGAGGCTTTGGAAAGTATCATGCCTAAGGCTCGAACGCATATCCAGCTTTTCAAGAAAATTGACGTATATTACGATGGATTTTGCCCTTTCTGTGCTGATATTACAAAAAAAAGCTCCTTATCACGTTTAGCAAAAAATGTAGAACTGCATAATTTAAGGTTAGAAAATCTCCCGCAGTTAGAGAACAAATATGATTTTAATAAAGGCATGTTGATCATAGCGGATAACGAACATTTTTTTGGATGCCACGCAATTTACTTAATGAGTGTAGCTGGGTCCAAAAGTTTTTTTTGGTCTAGCATTGGTTGGCTTTTGCGTTTTAGAGTTTTTGCATGTTTTGCCTATCCTTTTTTTCGCGCATTTAGACGTATTACTCTCATTGTATTAGGACGTTCGAAACTCCTCTAAGGCAAAAGGACTTTTTAAATGCTGGAAGTATTATATATGTATATGAGAACGATATACTCAATCACCCTTTAGTTTAATTAGAAACCATAATAATTAGTTTATGAAAATTGAGTTATAAGCGATGAAATATGATAACGCCGATCTGCAAAAGCAGATATTTAAAATGAAAGCTGAAATTACTAATAAAATAGGCAAAAACGACAATTTGTTTATACAGCGTATTTTTTCTGATGGGGTTGAGAAGTATAAAAATCGTATTGAGGCGCTTGGTTTTTCTGGAAAGCAAAAGGTATTGGATGCAGGATGCGGCTACGGTCAATGGTCTCTTGCACTAGCTGATTTAAACAATGTTGTTGAGAGTTGTGATATCTCTTCAACTAGAGTCAAATTCCTTAAAGAAATTGCAGCGCGACTGGATATCAGTAACATTAATTCACAAGTCAGTAGACTTGATTCTATGCCATACCCAGACTCCCATTTTGATGCAGTCTTTTGCTATGGTGTGATTTTTTTAACACCCTGGCGGAATTCGCTAAGGGAGCTTATAAGAGTTTTGAAACCAGGTGGTCAATTGTATGTAAATGCAAATGGCCTTGGGTGGTATATGTTTCTTTGGCAAGAAGAGCATAACAAGACTGATAACTACGACCCTAAAGCTATTTCTGCCAAAGCATTGTCTGATACCCTCCGTTATGACCGAGATGCAATTTATGAACCCGGCATGCACCTCTTAATTGAACCGAAGTCGATAATTACAGAAATGCGACGCTTGGGGTTGCAGGACATCACGAATGGTCCCGAGGGCACTTTGCATTTGAATAAAACGGTTGCAGCACCAGAGTCATTTTTTTTAGGTGAATATTTCGGGCAGGTGGGTGTATTCGAAGTATGCGGAACAAAAAAATGATCCCGTCGTCGATGCAGGATGGCAATACTTTGCGTATCGCATTACTAGGTAATATGAACAACAATCATTTTGCTCTTGCGAGGTATTTGCGGGATGAAGGATTCAATTGTGAGCTGTTATTACTTGCTAACGAACAAGATCACTTTAATCCCAAGTGTGATACCAACAATTTAGAGTTCATGCCGTGGGTCAAGCGTGTCACTTGGGGAGCTCAGCATCAGTTATTATCTATTAGTGCAAAAGTTATACAGGCAGACGTTGACAAGTATGATATTTTAATTGGTTGTGATCTAACACCTGCCTTTTTGTACAAAGCTGGTTATTCACTAGATATCATGATCCCATACGGATGGGACATTTGGGAAGCGACAAGACTTAGGATAGCTGCACCTCATTATATTTTGAAATTTTTATTTGCAATATATTTGCAACGTAAGGGTCTTTCTCGAGTAAAGACTTTCCATTCTACAAGTGATTCAAATGTTTATGGGAGAAGGATCCGCAATTTCAATCCAAATGCACATTTTTGGAATTTTGGGATCCCAATTGTTTACCACAAGCAGTATTCGGATCAGAGTATTGGGTTGGGAGCACATTGGTTTAATGATTTCCAAGAAATAAGACGCAATGTAGACTTCATGTTAGTTGCGCATGGTCGTCATGTTTGGGGCAGCGCCAACAACCTAAGTGTTAAAGGAAACGATATTCTTATCGAGGGCTGGTCAATTTTTCTTGACAGGAACCCTATGACCAAATCTAAGTTGGTTTTAATTGAATATGGTGAAGACGTAGTGAAGTCTAAGAGATACATTGCAGAGCTAGGTATTCAAGACTCAGTCTGCTGGTTTCCAAAAATGTATCGAAAGGATCTCATGCCTGGGCTATTAATGGCAGACCTAGTAGCTGCAGAGTTTATACACTCATGGATTGGAGGGGGTGTTATATATGAAGCTCTTGTTGCTGGTAAGCCACTACTAATGCATAGCGTTGAACATAAGAAACCAACACGATCAAAAGATCTCTACCCCATTTACAATGCCAGCACAGCCGAGCAAATCGCTGATCGCTTACAAGATTGCATCGATGAGCCTGAACGTGGTCGCAAGATGGGCATAGCGGGTCATAAATGGTATCAAGAAAATATTGTAGAGAAAGCCATCGCCAAATACACAGAGTATTTTGAACACCGAGCCAAGGCACTCGGAAAGACCGCCCGCTAGTGAATATTCGTAGTCCAAGAGGTTTGTCTCAGCGCGGTCGTCTTGGATTTTTACTAAAAGACTCTGCTCTCTACGGCGGTGCAGCAGCCATAAGTAAGTCTTTTTCTATCATTACCTTCCCACTGCTTGCCCGGCATTTTTCAACAGCCGACTATGGCATCATTGATTTCTTTGGTGTATTAGCCAGCTTTATTGGAATACTCATCATTTTCGGTCAGGATTCGTCTATTGCGCGTTTCTTTTATGAATACGAAGACAAGAATCATAGGCAGCAGCTTATTTCTCAGTCCATTGTGTTTCAACTGCTTGTGAGCTTCGTGTTGGGGACTATTTTATGGATCTGGTCGATACCAATTGCCGGTGCGCTAATTCAAGTTCCGGATGCATCTATTTATTTTGGTTTGATTGTCTTGAAGGCCCCATTCCTGGTTCTGATGAATTTTTCTCAGAATCTTCTTAAATGGTCTTTTGATCGGAATAAGTTTCTATTCATTTCTTTAGGGTCAACGCTGTTCAGTATTATTGCTTTGGTCGTTGGTATTTATCATTTCAATATCGGTGTGGCTGGCATCCTATGGATTAGCATTATCAACTATGCGGTGTTCGGTTGTCTCGGCATATGGTTTGTGCGCCGTTGGCTGGTAATTCCCAAAGATTTTGGCTTTCTTAAGGAATTGCTACGCTACGCGCTGCCTTTGGGTTTGATCAGTGGCGCAGGTGCCTTTGTGCCTCTGGTCGAGCGATGGCTTACAAATGAATTATTGGGATTGGAAGAACTCGGGCTTTATGCTGCAGGCACTAGGGTGGCCATGTTGGTAACGCTTTTCGTTGGGGCGTTTCAAACCGCATGGGGTCCTTTCTCACTATCGTTGTACAAGGAGAGTGATTCTATTGTTTCGTATAACTTGGTGCTTAAGTCTTTTGTCTTGGTAATGATAACCATCTCCTTGCTGCTTAGTGCCATCGCATATCCTCTGATTACAATTTTTGCCACAGAGCGGTACGCCCCGGGGGCCATTGTTGTGTTTCCATTAGCGTTGGCTTTAGTTATTCAGGCCACTAGCTGGATTACTGAAATTGGTATTGGCATTTCCAAACGATCACATTTGAATCTATATGCGTACGCAGCTTTCGTCACCGTGACAATATCGAGTATTTATATCCTGTCATCACTTTTTGGTTTAGTGGGTGTTGCTTTGGGTATTTTATTTGGGCACGTCGCTAAATCGGCTATCAGCAGTTGGCTAGCGCAAAAAGCCTATCCGCTGGCTTGGAATTATGGTGTGGTACTAACATATATAGGCATCGGATTCTCATTAGGGTTCGTGGTCTTGCTGATTTACAATCAATACAGTGTAGTCTTGGCTTCCGTACTTTATTTGATACTTGCGATTGGTTTGTTCTTTGTCGGAGTACATATGTTGTTTGATCAAGATGATCGGTCAAAAGCCAGAGAATTTATCCTATCCAAATTAGCTTGGACAAAGTTTCGTGCATAGACCTAACCATAATCAACCGTCAATCATCTGTGTCATCTCCAGCCTCTCCGGCGGCGGCGCGGAACGGGTTATGTCAAATTTGGTCAATCTTTATTTGGATAGGGGGATAGATACGACCCTCGTCACCCTTGATTCTCCTGAGCGCAACGTCGCGTACTCCATCTCCCCTCACGTCAAGCAAGTGAACTTGTATGTCTCAGGTAGACGTTCTGTTGTTGCCAAAATCATCACCCCCATAAGACGTTTATTTCGTCTTCGTCAGTACATTAAAAGAAAGCGGCCCAGTGTTGTTCTTTCTTTCATGACTCCGACGAATATTTTAGCGATCGTGGCCTGTATCGGTCTTGACGTGCGCCGTGTTGTATCAGAAAGGACTAATCCCGCTAGGTTCTCATATTCCCGGATGGTGGATTTGTTGCGTAAGCTGACTTACCGTTTTGCAAACATAGTGGTTGTCCAGACGCCCGAGATTGCTGCCTGGTTTCAGGGCCGAATGAAGGGCACATTTCACGTCATCCCAAACTTTATCAGTCAGGAAAAGATTAAAACAGGCCTGTTAAGACAGCCAATCATAATCGCCGTTGGTCGACTTGGCCCCGAGAAAGGATTCGATGTTCTTATCAACGCCTTTGCCTTGTTGGTTGATCGTTTCCCGGAATGGCGTCTTGAAATTCTTGGTGAAGGCCTGCAGCGCTCACTTTTGCAGTCTCTAATCAACCAGCATGGATTGGGGAACAAGGTTACTCTGCCTGGTTTTGTGAGTAATCCGGGCCGCTATTTGAGCACTGCGGCAATCTATGTCCAGCCTTCAAGGCGCGAGGGTTTCCCCAATGCGCTGTTGGAGGCCATGGCCAATCGAGCTGCCGTGGTCGCCAGCTATGAAGCCGGTGACATGCTGATTCAAGATGGGGTTAACGGGCTGCTGGTGCCCGCAGACGACATACGGCAACTTTCCGATGCCCTTGAGCTGCTCATGGAGGCCCCGCTGCTGCGCGACACCTTGGGGGGGCGCGCGCTTGCCGTTCGCGAGACCTTCAGTCAGGCGCGTATCATTCCGTTATGGGATGAGGCGCTTTTTCCAGGCTATCCCTGTATAAACCAAGAGACCCATAATCATGGCTGACCACGAATCCTTCCGCTTTGCCTTTGGCGCCAACTGGGCCCGCTTTCTGTCAGTATTGGACGATGAGCGCATCCGCGAAGCCGAGACATCCCTTTGCACTATGCTTGGAGTCAAGTCACTCGCCGGTAAGCGTTTATTGGATATCGGTTCCGGCAGTGGTCTGTTCAGTCTTGCCGCCCGTCGCCTTGGTGCCCATGTACATTCCTTTGACTACGACCCGCAGTCGGTAGCATGTACGCTGGAGCTACGCCGCCGTTATTTCCCTGAGGACACTAACTGGATAGTAGATCAGGGTAGCGCGTTAGATACGGCCTATCTGCAGTCGCTCGGTCAGTTCGACATTGTTTATTCCTGGGGAGTTCTACACCACACCGGCGAGATGTGGCTGGCGTGGTTGGAGCAAATCACAAATGATGCATAGCTCATCCATGATACAACCACATCATGCTCTAAAGGTAAGCCAAGTCAACTTGGCCTTGGTTGCCCTTGGTGCGCTGATCAATACGGCTTCCTACGGATCTATAGCGCCGGTCGTTGTGGCACTTTTATCTTTCGCTGCCGTGCAATTGCTGTTGATCATGACCCCTTTGGGCGGGCATGCAGAGCAGCGTATGTTCAATCGGGTCTTCGCGGTTGGGTTTGTGATGGCCGGGGTGGCTGCTTTTTATGCCAACCAGCTTCAGGATACTGCTCAACTGTTTAGCGACCCCGCTGGATTTTTTGAGATGGCCACGGGAAAGGCTAGAGATTTGTCGCTAGTCGAACTTGAGATCATCCATGAGGGCGCCCTCGCTATTGTCATCTGGCAGACTATGTATGACCTCTTCGCAGAACTGGGATTTGATAAGGGCCGCTATATCGGTGTTAGCATCAATGTCCTTGCCGTTGCGCTGAGTGGCGTGATCGGCATCAAGATCCTGCGGCATATATTTGGCAACGACGACTACCGCTTTCGTCGAATGACCCTCTTGGTATCGGCGTGTGGAATGTTTTGGTTGTTTGCTGGCATCCATTTGCGGGATTCGATGGTGTTGCTAGGAATAACTGCTTTGGCTTATGCGTGGGTACGTTTTTTAGCCAAACCCGATCTGAGTTGGCGGTTGAGTCAAATCATTGTATGGTCAGTGTTTAGCCAAACACTTTTAGTTTTCCTGCGGGGCGAGTTTGTTTTCGTGCCGGCCGCTATGATGATCGCAGCCTTTGCGGCACTGATTTTGAGCGCAAAGCAGGACCTGCGTCGCCATTTGGTGCGGTTCGGCTTGCTGATACTTGGTGGTGGCGCAGTTGTCGCTTTCGCATTGATATTCATGCAAGATTTGATCGCGGTATTGGATCGAGGCCGTGAGGGCTATTTGGAGCTCGCTAGAGATCAGCATGGAGCAGATTCGTTGGGCATTGCGTTGATTGTGAATCAACCCCTGCCGATTCGGCTGGTTCTCGCCAGCATTTACCTATATGTTTCTCCAATTCCATTCTGGAGCGGCTTCCAGTTGGAAAGCGTTTACAACGTCTTCAAGTCTGCCAATGTCGTCTTTTTTTATTTTGTATTGCCACTGCTGGCAATTTCAATTCTAAGACTGTTTCGGAACAAGCAAGGCCGTTCTTGTTCAGTGTTGTTCATGCTGTTTCTTACTTTGGGCTTTACCTTAGCAATTGCAGGAACTAGTCTTGAAACGCGGCACTTTGGAGCCTTCTTAATCCCTATTTTTGTTCTTGCCTCGATTCCTGATCTGCGTGTTAGAAATGTACGATTGCAGTACAGACAATATCTGTTTGTCGTTTTATTGGGCGTGATTGTTGTGCACCTTGCCTGGATAATACTAAACTCACATTGATGAAAATTCTCTGCGTCATCGACTCTCTTGGCTCAGGTGGTGCTCAGCGACAGATGGTTAATCTTGTCTGCGGGCTAAAGTCTAAAGGGCACGCAGTTGAGCTATTGGTGTACTTTCCTGATGCTAGATTTTTTCGCGCTGAAATCGATGCAGCAGGTATATTGGTTCACGAAATCCGCAAAGGTGGGGGATTTTCACTTAAGGTTCTCTGGAGCCTAATTCGGTTGTATCGTAGTGGACAGTTTGATGTTGTTATATCTTTTCTTGATACACCAAATATTTATGCTGAATTAGCCAAGCTTTTTGCGCTATCGAGCATCAAGCTTATTGTTTCAGAGCGCTCAAGTTCTCTTAACGAACGCAAGACAATTTTTAACAAACTAAAGCGATTGTCCCATTTGCTAGCGGATTTCGTTGTTGCAAATTCACATAGCCACGCCAACTGGTTGTGTGATTATTATTGGCTTAGGAATAAGACGAAAACTATTTATAATGGTTACTTCGTGGGAGATGCGGCCAATGTTTCGGCGTTTAAAGAGAAGCTTGGTAACTTATCACTGTTAGCTATCGGGCGAATTGACACCGGCAAGAACGGACTTAGACTCATGCAAGGTGTTGAGCATTTTTATCAAAAACATGGTGATTGCCCCACAGTGTTTTGGGCTGGCCGACAGGCACAAGACGCTGATTCACTTCGGGAGCGCCAGGAGATGGAGGAATTCCTATCGCAACACCCAGTCATCGCCCGCCATTGGCATTTTATGGGGGAGCGCCGAGATGTTCCAGGTTTACTGCAACAGGCTGATGCCCTGATTCATGTGAGCATGTATGAAGGCCTGCCCAATGTTGTATGCGAAGCATTTGTGGCTGCTCGACCTGTAATTGCGTCTAATGTCTGCGACCACCCCGTGCTCATAGAGGATGGCGTTCGAGGATTTTTGTGCGACCCACTTTCACCAGAGTCGATTTGTGAATCGATTGAGCGATTTTTTATGCTTACGATTGAGGAACGACAGCAGATGGGGCGCAGTGCCTGGGCTTATGCTAAGCAGTATTTGACTAATGATCGAATGGTATCTGATTATGAAGCGTTGTTTCTTTTTGCCAAGTAATTCAATTCACACACAAAAACTATTTATGTCATTGCGAGTTTATTAATTAACAACGCCTTTAGTCGTTATCATTTGCGTGCGGGTTGTGAAAGATTTAGTTGGTGATGAATTAATGGCTTTATTATTTCCTAGGATCCTCAGCTAAGTATCTTAGTTTATGTAATTGTTAAAGTGACAGGGCTAAAAATTAGTGAAACCTATAATAGTTAATTGGTATTTTTTGATTTCAACGTTTACTTTGAAGCTAGCCAAATTGAAAATTTTTACATCAAAATTGGGCTGATAAATTTAATATGAAGATAAATTTATATATTGTTGCTTATTAAAATGTGTGGTTTGTTTGGAGTAATTAGTAGTAATGAGTCGGTTCCTGATCCTGATAAAGATGTGCTTACTAGCATTATGCATCGTGGTCCGGACAGCCAAAGCCTAAGAAAATTTTCTAACTTATTGTTTGGTCATGTCCGGCTAAGCATTCTTGATCGTTCTGAACTCGCAAATCAACCATTAACTTCCAAATGTGGTAGATACACCATAGTTTATAATGGTGAAGTTTATAACTATAAAGAGTTATCAACACTACATAATCTAAACAATTTAAAAACAACCTCTGATACTGAAGTGGTATTAGAGCTTTTCGCAAAGCTTGGTGTGGATAGCTTTAATCTTTTAAATGGCATGTTTGCACTTGCCATTTACGACTCCCACGAACATAAAATTTTCTTAGCTCGTGATCGACTTGGAATAAAGCCACTTTTTATTACACAATCTAAAAAAGGCATCTACTTTGGTTCTGAAATCAAAGTACTGGAAAAGCTTGATGCTATTTCTCATGATATTAATATTTCTAAGCTGAACGAATGGTTTTATTATGGAAATTCTCTTGGTAAGGAGTCTCTTTTGCAAGGAGTTGAGAGGGTTCTGCCAGGCACCTATATCGTAATTGATATGACTATACTGCGAGCTGAAGAACATACCTACTGGTCAGTTCGTGAGACGCTCTCACTTCAAAAACATTTAAAAATACCTAATGACAAAGATGTTGTGATCAAAGTTAGGGAATTGTTGCGATTGGCAGTCAAGCGACAGTTGGTAAGTGATTTACCTGTGGGTGTTTTTTTATCTGGTGGAATTGACTCTAGTGCAATTACAGCATTTGCAGCGGAAGAGTTAGGGGGAGAGTTAAGTACCTATTCGGTTAAATTTGATTTTGACAAAGGAGTCAATGAGCTCCCGAAGGCCAGGAAGGTGGCTGAGTTGTATCGCACAAATCATCATGAGTTCGAAATTGGTGGTTATGATGTAGCAGATACGGTTATCAAGATGATTGAGCATCATGATCAACCGTTTTCTGATGCGGCAAACATTCCTCTTTATTTAATTTCACAGCAGGTCCGGGACAAAACGAAAGTCATTCTTCAGGGTGATGGTGGGGATGAATTGTTTGCAGGCTACAGAAGGTACAATACGCTAGTTAACATACAAAGGATGAAGTTGCTTGCAAAAATTGGTAATTTTTTTAACAAATTTACACATAATAATTTTGCTAAACATACACGCCAACGATACATAGATGCCTTGTTGGCAGGCGAGGATCATGACGTGATGGCTGCACTGCTTACCGTTGAAAGTAAGAGGGTGCCACCCACGCGAGTTTTAAATGATTCCTATCGCGCTAAAGTCGAGAGCTATAATTTTGACACTCGTTATATAGAAGTGGCATCTCGGTTTAGAGACCAAAGTTTAGTAAACAAAATGCTAATGACTGACCTTGAAATTATATTGCCTGATATCTTTTTGGAGAAAGTCGATCGATCAACAATGGCTGCAAGTATCGAAGTTCGTGTTCCATTTTTAGATAATAACCTTGTTGATTTTTGTATTAGTTTGCCACCACATCTCAAAGTTAAAAAAGGCCAGCAAAAATATTTACTTAAGCAGGCGCTTGCGGGTATTGTGCCGGATGATATTTTGTATGGGCCTAAGACTGGCTTTGGTGTTCCTTTTGGATATTGGTTGAAAGGCCCTCTATATGCACTATTTTGGGATAGCTTTGCTAAGTTTAAGGTTGATAACTCTTCTATCCTCGACGAAAAAAAGATCTCCCTTGTATTTTCAGATTTTGTTAGTGGGCGAAGAGATGATGCTTTCCTTTTATGGAAAATACTCAACCTAATGATTTGGTCTAATACCAAGAAGATAGCATTTTGAGTAAAGACTTAAAAAAGCCAATTATTATTTTGATTGGGGCAAAGCCAAAGTCTGCTTCAAACCAGCATCCAGGCGGTCAGATCACTGCCTCATTGGGCTTGCTCGAATATGCCAATAGAGTTCGTATTGTAATTAAAGTGATTGATACGACTCAATCTAGTTTTCCTGTGCCACCATTTAGTGCTCGCTTTAGAAAAGGCTTGAGACGCCTAAGAGAATTACTTTCACTTAGTAGTAAGTATGATGTTCGCGGTTGTGTCATTTTTAGCAGTTCTGGGTTTAGTTTTTACGAACGCATTGTTCTTGCCCTTCTGTGCAGGGTGCTGAGAATTAAAACAATTCTTTTTATTCGTTCAGGCCACTTTATAGATGAGATAAATGCTAGCAAAATTAAATCTTTGTTAGCAAAGTTATTTCTACTAGTGCCAACTATAGTGGGAGCCCAAGGTGAAAATTGGAGGCGATTTTATGAAGGGCTTGGCGTTCCTGCTCAGAAGATAACGGTTGTTAGAAATTGGCTTCCTTCTGACACTAAATTGTCTAAAGTGAAGTGCTCAACTCAAAAAAAAGTTAGGTTTATTTTTGTAGGTTGGCTTGTAAAAAACAAAGGAGTTATTGAACTTCTCAATGCTTGCGAGATTTTAATCAACCAAGGCTTTAGATTTGAGTTGACGATAGTGGGTGATGGGGATTTGTCTACACATGTGCAAGATTTACTGGCATCTGGAAATTTAGGTGGTTGCGTTCGATGGGTCGGGTGGAAAAAGCCACAGGAAGTTCATACTCTATTGCAGCAGCACGATGTTTTTATTTTGCCTTCAAAATCAGAGGGGTTCCCCAACTCTATGCTGGAAGCAATGTCGGCAGGTCTCCCAGTGATAGTAAGTGATGTTGGCGCTGTAAGTGATAGTCTTATTAGCGGCGGTAATGGTTTTTTATTGGCTTCTACCGCTGATTCTGAAATTGCACATGCAATGTCTCAATATATATTTGATCCTCTGTTAATAGAAAAACATTCTAAAATGTCCCTATATATTGTGAAAAAAAATCATGATTATGAAAAAAACTGTAAAAAAATATTCTCTTTTTTTGATATTTAAACTCTAGTGGGTTAGTAAATTCAGCATTTTTATCCCCCTGTCTTTTAAACTCTGTGAAGTACAAGTTATAAATCCTATGAAGCTTATTGATGTCATTGCCGGCGCGCGTCCAAACTTTATGAAGATTGCAGCGATCCTGAATGCAATAAAATTACGTCAAAGTTTTAGTTTATCCTTTGAGTATCGGCTAGTACACACAGGACAGCATTACGACTCCAAATTGTCGGAAACATTCTTTGATCAGTTGGGTATTCCACAGCCAGATGTAAATCTTCAAGTTGGCTCAGGTACGCAAGCAGAACAAACTGCTGCAATTATGACTCGTTATGAAGAATTGTTATTAGAAAAGCCTTGTGATCTTTGTTTAGTAGTTGGAGATGTAACATCTTCGATGGCATGTGCAATAACAGCTCAAAAACTTTTAATACCGGTAGCTCATGTTGAAAGTGGAATTCGTTCTGGTGACTGGTCTATGCCAGAAGAAATTAATCGTCTCGTTACAGACGCAATAACCAACTGGTTTTTTACAACTAGTGTTGTGGCAAATGAAAATCTTCGGAAAAGTGGTGTAGATGAGAGTCGGATTTTTTTTGTAGGTAATACGATGATTGATACCTTGATTGAAAATCTTCCGCGCTTGAGAGAGCCACCTTTCTTTAAAGAATTTAACCTGAAAAAAGGGGAATATTTCGTACTTACTCTACATCGTCCATCCAATGTCGATGATGAAAAGCAATTTCTTCTGCTACTCAATGCGATTTCAGAAAGTACGAGAGATATGCCTGTAATATTTCCTGTCCACCCTAGAGCTTCAAAAAATTTAAAGAACTTGGATTGTATCCCGGTCAATTTTTATTTGATAGAGCCGCAGCCATATTTAGAGTTTATATATTTGGTTAAGAATGCATTAGCTGTCATTACTGATTCTGGCGGTATAACTGAAGAAGCAACAGTCATGGGTGTGCCTTGTATTACATTGAGAGACAGCACAGAACGACCAGAAACTGTGACTATTGGCACCAATGAATTAATTGGTAAAGACCCATTAGCTTTACCTTTCTATATTGATAAAATATTTTCCGGACAGTGGAAGTCAGGCGGTATTCCTCCGAATTGGGATGGAAGAGCTGCTGAACGTATCGTTGACGCATTAGAAAATAAAATTTTTGCTCAAGAGTAGTCTATGAAACAAATTTTACAAGATATGGCTAAGGGTTTGACTACAGTTGTTGAGGCACCTGCCCCACAGTTATCAAGTGGCACGATTATTATCAATACTTGCGTGTCACTTATATCAGCAGGCACTGAACGTATGTTAGTGGACTTTGGTAAGGCCAGTTACATTGAGAAGGCACGCCAGCAGCCTGACAAAGTAAAAATGGTGCTGGAGAAAGCCGCAACAGATGGGCTGATGACAACCGTGGATGCAGTAAAATCCAAACTCGCTCAGCCGCTTTCTTTGGGTTATTGCAATGTTGGTGTTGTATCTGGGGTTGGTGCTGATATTGAGGGTTTTAAAGCTGGTGACCGGGTTGTTTCCAATGGCCCTCATGCTGATGTTGTCAAGGTGCCCCCAAATCTCTGTGCAGGTATCCCAGATGCGGTTGATGATGAGTCAGCTTCGTTTGTAGTGGTGGCTAGTATCGGGCTGCAAGGTGTCCGACTTGCAGAACCAACTTTGGGTGAAGCCTTTGTGGTGACAGGGGTAGGCTTGATCGGGTTGCTAACTGTTCAGTTATTGCGTGCCCATGGCTGTCGTGTTTTAGCGATAGATTTTGATGAATCCAAGCTTGAGCTGGCACGTAAATTCGGAGCTGACACCTGTAACCCTGCTAAGGGTGAAGATCCTGTATCAGCTGGTATGGCGTTTAGCCGTGGAAAGGGTGTCGATGGTGTGATTATTTCTGCATCCACCAAGTCCAGTGACCCTGTTGCCCATGCTGCACGAATGTGTCGTAAGCGTGGCCGTATTATTCTGGTGGGTGTAACAGGCCTTGAGCTAAGCCGTGCTGATTTTTACGAAAAAGAGCTAACGTTCCAAGTGTCCTGTTCGTATGGACCTGGGCGTTATGACCCTGTTTATGAAGACAAAGGCCAGGATTACCCGCTGCCCTTTGTACGCTGGACAGAACAGCGTAACTTCGAAGCGGTGTTGGATATGCTGGCCAGCGGTCAGCTGGATGTAAAGCCGCTGATCAGCCACCGCTTTGCGTTTGAGGATGCACAGCAGGCGTATCAAACCCTTACTGAAGACAAGGCCGGTTTGGGTATTCTGCTGCAATACACTTCGGCAGATGAAAGCCGTGCAGTGCGTAAGGTAAAGCTGAATACTGATATCAGCTTTAATCAGGCTCAGCCAGTGATGGGTTTTATCGGTGCCGGTAACTACGCATCTCGTATGTTGATCCCAGCCTTCAAGGCGGCAGGTGCACAGTTTCATACCCTGGCGACCGCTGGTGGCATCAACAGCGTTGTTCATGGTGAAAAAGCAGGTTTTGCTGAAGCCTCGACAGACACTGCAGAGTTGCTTGCAAACCCTGAAATTAATTCTGTTGCAATTGTAACTCGTCATGACAGTCATGCCCGATTTGTCGAGAAAGCACTACGAGCCGGCAAGCATGTGTTCGTTGAAAAGCCGCTGGCGATCGACTTGGCCGGAATGGAGCATGTTCAAGCAGCTTACAAGGCGGCACATGATGCAGGTAGTGGTCCACAGCTGATGGTTGGTTTTAATCGACGTTTCTCGCCTCAGGTGCAGAAGATGAAAACTCTGCTGGAGCCTGTGAAAGAGCCCAAATCATTCATTATGACAATGAATGCCGGTGCCATCCCTGCCGATCACTGGACACAGGATAACGCCGTTGGCGGTGGGCGTATAATTGGAGAAGCCTGTCACTTTATCGACCTGATGCGCTATCTGGCTGGTTGCGAAATTGTATCTGTTCAGGCACGACGTATGGGCGATCATCCCGGTGTGTCGGTCACTGAAGATAAGGCCAGCATCACCCTTGGCTTCGACGATGGCTCCTTTGGCACCATCCTGTATCTCGCCAACGGGGCGTCAAGCTTCCCGAAAGAGCGGGTAGAGGTGTTTGCCGCCGGTGGCGTGCTGCAGTTGGATAACTTCCGCAAACTGAAAGGTTTTGGCTGGAAGGGTTTTAAGAAGATGAACCTGTGGAAGCAAGACAAAGGCCAAAACGCCTGCGCTGCTGCTTTCCTTGAAGGTATTCAGGCAGGTAAACCTGCCATAGCTGTAGATGAAATCTTCGAAGTGGCAAGGGTAAGTTTAGAGGTTGCTGAGCTGCTGAGATCTCAATAAGTGTCGTTACTAGTTATTAAATCCCAAACTGCGATTTCGTTGGGTGTTGCGAACCTTTGCCGTGCTATCCGTTACCGTCTTAGTATCAAACTAGGCTTTAATTCTGTTCTACGTTTGAAAGCAAGCACGCCCCAAGGGGACTTTTTCATTGCTGATACATGGTCATCGGCAAATTTATCAGCGCCAAGCCATTGGCAGAAAAGCGGAAAAGTTTTCAGCCATCATCCCTTTTCGGTTTCGGATTCACCTCCTGATTGGCACTCCAATCCATTAACAGGTGTGCGTATAGTAGAGCCTGAACGTGACTGGTGGTTAATCCCTGACTTCGATCCTGCCGTTGGCGATATCAAACTGATTTGGGAGCTATCACGCTTTGATTGGGTGCTCGCATATGCTCAGCAGGCGCGTGCGGGTAACTCAAAGTCGTTGGAGCGCCTAAATAATTGGTTGAATGATTGGTGTCAGCATAATCCGCCGTATAAAGGCCCCAACTGGAAGT
>Ga0181565_10000958_pt1 | contig 21854 bp, 20 predicted proteins | sample 101ome_16_FD_129661 | JGI IMG/M metagenome (GOLD analysis project Ga0181565, IMG submission 129661) | Coastal salt marsh microbial communities from the Groves Creek Marsh, Skidaway Island, Georgia - 101401AT metaG (megahit assembly) | ecosystem: Environmental > Aquatic > Marine > Intertidal... | reverse complement strand
GCTTCTGCGACACCTATACCCGTATCTTGAAGCAAAACTACTTCAGGTTTTGAGTATTTGATACCATACATATCTTCCATGTTGTTACCTATTTGAGTGAAATTAAAGTATTTTATCCAAACTTCGTTTAAGTTACTTTTGTACCCCATCTAAAACAGGAACAAAATCACACGCTTCAAGCTCCTCTTGTTGAATACTTTTACCATTTTTTTTAAATCGAGTAATGATTTGTTTAGAGCCTTTTTGCATAGGTGCTACTAAAATTCCTCCATCACTTAGTTGTTCAAAAAGTTTAGAAGGGATCTCTTTGGCAGTTGCTGAAAATAAAATTCTATCGTATGGAGCGTACTGTAGCCACCCTTTTTGCCCATCATCTGTTCTTGTATGGATATTATGAATGTTTAACTTTTTAAAACGCTGTTTTGCTTCTAACATGAGTGACTCAATTCTCTCAATTGTAAAAACACCGCGAAATAAGTGTGAAAGTACTGCAGCTTGATATCCACTTCCGCATCCAATTTCTAAGACTCTGTCAGCACCTTTGCACTGAAGGTACTCACTCATTTTAGCAACTGTTAGTGGTGAAGAGATCCACTGTGAAGCACCCATAGGAAGTGCATCAAGCTTATAAGCACTATGTTTAAAACCATTTGGTACAAACATTTCTCTGTTTGTTTGGGCTATCGCTCTTTGTACCTCATCACTAAGTGAAAACCTTTGATCACACTCCTTTGCCAAACGTGCTGTTTTTGTAGCTGTTATTCTATCCAATCCCCACATCCATATATCTTCTCATCTTACGTATCTCTTTTTTGTCATATGCTAGCTCTAAGCAAGGTATATTCCCATTGCGTAGCTCTTTTCCCATAGGAGAGATGATCCCACTCATTTTTGAACACTCTTCATTCAATGAATCACTCGCGATAACATAGCATTGATTTATAATTGCTAGTGCTTTTGTCAAAGACTTAAAGTGATCTGCTCTAATTGCACCCCACCAAGAAGGCACCACTATAATATCTGCACCCTCTAATTTACACCAAAGCTCTTTAAAGCGAAGTTCAAAACAAATTAACATCCCTATCTTGATCCCATTTATCTCTATAAGCTTAATTTGATCATCCATACCTTCAGCAAAATACTTTTCTTCACCACCAAAAGTAAAAAGTCTTGCTTTTGGGCGCTCAAATACAATTTCATTGTTAGAAAATAGTTTAACAAGGTTATAAAATTTATTTTCTCTCTTTTCTATCATAGTTAAAATGATCGTTTTATTTGTAGAGATTTTTTTTATTGCTTCTGTTGCTAAAGATGAAAATTCTTGAGCTTTCTCAAAATTTTCATAATCAAAACCAGTTAAACAAACTTCTGGAGCTACAAGTAGGGATTTCTCTGGGGCTTTAGAAATTAAATCGAGGAGAGTATCAAGATTTTTTTGATACTCTTTTTTTGTTTCAAACTGAAGTGAACAAAGAGTTTGCAAAGCTTAGTCTATTGTTTTGAGCGCTTTTAAAACCTCATCATAATTAGGTTCTAATGATATCTCTTCAACTTTTTGCACATATGCTATCTTACCTTTAGTATCTACAATATATATAACACGACCGAAAAGTCCTTCTAAAAACTGTGGTGCTGAAATAGTTACTCCATAACGAAGCACATGATTGTCATCTTTATAATCAGATACTGTTTGTATGTTAGTTATCGAGTTATCTCTACAAAATTTTGCTTGTGAAAATGGTAAATCTTTTGAAACAATCGTTAAATTAACATTTTTCATTGTCGCAATTTTATTGTTAAATGCTACTGCTTCTAATCTACAAGTTCCAGTATCTAAAGAAGGAATAAAAGCTATGATTTGTACTTTGTCTTTTTTTCCACCAATCTCAACTTCTTGAAACTCAATATCTACTGCGTAAAACCTTGGAGCATCATCTCCAACTTTTAAGCCATTAGAATTTAATGTGACAGGAAGATTATTAAATGTAATAGCAGATAGATATGTTGTATATGCCAATAAAACGAATAGTATATTTCTCATTGTATTTCCTTAATCTTTTTTAGAAATCATCATCAAAAGAGAGACTACCTTTTGAATAGTTTGTAACCGTTGCTTCAAAAAAGTTTGTCTTTTGATCATTAAACTTGGCAAAATCATTTACCCATTTGATTGGATTCTGAACATTGTAAATCTTATCAAATCCAACAGAATTAAGTCTATCATCAGCTAAATACTGAATATATTGCTCAACAATCTCATCTGTAAGCCCTAAAATTTGACCTTGCGTAATATATTTTCCCCATTGAGTTTCTAATTCAACAGCCTGTTTGAACATCTCAATGACTTCCGCTTTTAATTTATCCGTAAAAAGATCAGGTCTCTCTTTTTTCAATGTATTAATAAGATTTTGAAAAAGCACTAGGTGTGTTACTTCATCTCTTTGAATAAATCTTATCATCTGTGCTGAACCTAACATTCTACCTGAACGAGCGAGAGTATAGATGTATGCAAATCCACTGTAAAAATAGATCCCTTCTAATATTTGATTTGCAAAACAAGCTTTTACAAAATTATATTCAGATGGTTCTTTTGCTAACTCTAAATAAACACCTGCAATAGCATCATTTTTAGTTTTTAGCATCATATCTCTTCGCCATAACTCATAAATCTCATCTGAGTTGGTAGAAATTGAGTCAACCATTACAGCATAAGATTGTGAATGTAGTGCTTCTTCAAAACTTTGTCTCACTAAAATAAGATTAATTTCTGGTGAAGTGATGTAGGGATTTATATTATCGATGATATTGTTTGTTTGGAGCGAGTCCATAAAAATCAATTGCGATAATGCTTTATCATAAGCTGTCTTTTCCGCTTCTGTTAAATTTTTATAATCTACAACATCACGAGTCATATCAACTTCCTTAGGAAACCACGTGTTATTTAACATCATCTCCCAAAGGTTATATGCCCATTGATATTTAATATCATTTAACTCAAAAATACCAGTTGGATTTCCACCAAAAATCCTTCTTTGATTCACATCTTCATTCGATTCCGGATTGTATATTTTTTTTCTATTCAAGAAATGACTCCAAGTTATATTTCTTCTGAGATTATAACCATCGTTACAAACATTTTGGTAAATAAAATTTTAAAGAAAACTATACAGCTCTGAGCTCTTTTTTAAAAGCTCGTATTTATAGGATTTTGATATGTTATATGAGTAAGATAAAATTTAATTTTTTTAAAAATATTTAGTAAAATTGTAGAATAAAAAAGTGAAGTTGTCTGAATAAAACTAAGTAATTTCTACTTAGTTTTACGAGATTCTCTTCTTCTGTCAGACTCTTTTAAAAGTTTTTTACGAATACGAATATTTTCAGGAGTGATTTCTAAAAGTTCATCATCTTCTATCCATTCCAAAGCACGCTCTAAAGACATGTCACGAGGTGGAACAAGTTTGATAGCTTCATCTGCACCAGAAGAACGAACATTTGATTGTGCTTTTCCTTTGATAGCATTTACAACTAAATCGTTTGAACGTGAGTGCTCGCCGACAACCATCCCCTCATAAACTTTTGTTTGAGGAGCAATAAATAACACTCCACGATCTTGAAGGTTAAATAACGAGTATGCTAAAGCTTCACCATTTTCCATAGAGATCAATGCACCATATTGACGTGATTCAACTGCACCAGAATACGGTCTGAACTCGATAAAAGAGTGATTCATAACACCTTCACCTTTTGTGTCAGTTAAAAACTGTCCACGAAAACCGATGAGAGCACGTGCAGGGATCTCAAACTCGATTCTTTGGAATCCTTGTCCCATTGGTACCATTGACTTCATTTCTGCTTTTCTTTTTCCAAGACGTTCAATCACACCACCTGAAAGATCTTCTGGAACATCTATAACTAAATGTTCAAATGGCTCACATTTCACACCTTCGATCTCTCTTACAATAACCTCAGGACGAGAAACACCAAATTCAAAACCTTCACGACGCATATTTTCAGCAAGAACAGTTATCTGAAGTTCACCACGTCCTGAAACTTTAAACTTCCCTTCACCAACAACTTCAAGTTTCATTGCAACATTTGTTTTCATCTCTGATTCTAAACGATCACGTATTTTATTTGAAGTTACATGTTTTCCTTCTTGACCAGCAAGTGGTGAATCATTAACTGAAAAAACAACTGTAAGTGTAGGCTCTTCTATATGCATAGGATCCAATGCAACAGGATTTACTGGATCACAAATAGTGTCTCCAACATCAACTGTTTCAAGACCAGCGAATGCAACAATATCTCCAGCTTCAGCTTGTTCTATCTCCATACGATTGAGTCCGTGAAATCCAATAAGCTTCGTGATACGCCCTTTAGTCATTTCACCATCAGCTTTTGCCAACATAACATTGTCGCCCTTTTTAATAATACCGTTAAAAATTCTTGAAATACCAATTTTTCCAACATAGTTATCATAATCAAGTGTAAAAACTTGTGCTTGAACATCATTTTCTCTATCGCCTTCTGGTTCTGGAACATGCTCTAAGATAGTTTCAAAGATACACTCAAAGTTACCATCTTCATCATCAATATCTAGTTTTGCAATACCATCACGAGCAGCTGCATAAATCACAGGAAAATCTTGTTGATCATCTGTAGCATCCATATCTGCAAATAGATCAAACATCTCATCAACAACACGATCTGGTTCAGCTGATGGTTTGTCAATTTTGTTAATTACAACAATAGGTTTTTTCCCAAGACCTAACATCTTTTTTACAACAAATTTTGTTTGAGGCATTACACCTTCATATGCATCAACTAAAACCAAAACACCATCAACCATTTTTAAAACACGTTCAACTTCTCCACCAAAGTCAGCGTGACCTGGAGTATCGATAATATTAATTTTATGGTCTTTATAGCGTATCGCAGTATTTTTCGAAAGGATAGTAATCCCACGCTCTTTTTCTAAATCATTACTGTCCATAGCTCGTTCATCATGTTGTTCATGATCACCAAATGTACCAGACTGTTCTAGTAAACCATCTACAAGTGTAGTTTTACCATGATCAACGTGTGCGATTACAGCAATATTTCTTATATTTTGCATTCTTAGAGTTTCCTTTATTTTTGGAAAAATTTTCGCGATTATATCTAAATAAATGTTAGAATCATGTAAATATTTTAGTGCAGTTTAATTCTATTTGAGTTTTAAAGCCTTGATTTACATCATTTGTGCATGAAGTTTCTAAAACTAAAAAGTGAATAATCAAATAAATATATATATTTCTTTGATTATTCATACTACAAGAAAGGTATTATGAATAATAATATATTTGAGTATCCAAAGTTTATTCAAAAAATATTTGATAAACTAAATAATGAAAATATTCAAACTATACTAGTGGGTGGATTTGTTAGAGATTCTTTACTCGTTTACAAAAATAAATCTAATAATTTTAAAATAAAAGATCTTGATGTAGAACTATATGGAGTTAAATCTTTATCACAAATTAAAAATCTCTTAGAAGAATTTGGATCTTTAAATCTTGTTGGAAAAAGCTTTGGGGTTTATAAATTAAAATGTAATGGCTATGATTTAGATTTTTCATTACCTCGAAAAGATAATAAAATAGCAAAAGGTCATCGTGGTTTTTCAATTGAGATTACTAACTCTCTTACTTTTAAAGAAGCAAGTAGTAGAAGAGATTTTACTATAAATTCTCTTGGCTATGATACTCAAAACAAAATATTACTTGATCCATTTCATGGTAGAGAAGATCTACAAAAAAATTTAATACGTGCTGTAGATTTAGATAAGTTCTCAGAAGATCCATTGCGAGTTTTTCGTGCAATAGTTTTTGCAACAAGATTCAATTTTTCACTAGATGATCAACTTTTTTTAGAGTGCAAAAAACTTGTACAAAAAAATGCTTTGGATGAATTAGCAAAAGAAAGAATCTATTTTGAACTTGAAAAAATATTTCTCAAGTCATCCACACCTTCAAAAGCATTTGAACTAATGAAGTCTCTAGGGATTCTAGAATATTTTAAACCATTAAATAGGGTAGATAAAAAAGAGTTTGAAGCAATTTTATATTCTCTTAATTCATTTGCCAATACTGATGCTTCACTAAATAAACTTGAGAAACTTTCCATATTCTTTGCTATACTAATACATACATTTGAAAGAAATGAGCAAATCTCACTTTTAAACAATATTGTACTAAGTAAAAAAATTATCAATGCAGCATTAGCATTCAATGCTCCATCGTTTAAAAAAACTTATTCTGATTATGAACTTAAAGTTTTAGCCACACAAATCAATATAGAGCATTTTTTACTCTTTTCACAAGCTATTTATCCAAATATTAATAAAGAAATTTTTCTAAAGTTAAAAAAAAGAGCTATATCTTTAAATATACTTCACTCAAAACAAAAAGCATTCATAGAAGGAAAAGACCTAATTCAAGAAGATCTAAAGCCCTCAAAAGAGTTCAAGAAAATTTTAGAACTTTTCTACGATAAACAGCTTCGAAATGAATTTAATTCAAAAGAAACAGCATGTATTGCATTAAAAAGTTATCTTCAAAAATAAAAAATTATTTCTGCATTTTTGAACTGTCAATCTCTATAACAGTATGTACGTTACCTCTAGGATTATAATCAGCAACGATTTTCATATATTTTGGTTTTAATTTTCTCTCTAATAACTCATAAATTTCATTTGCAGAGTTCTCGTGAGATATATGTTTATCCCGAAAAGAGTTTATATAAAGTTTAATCGCTTTTAACTCTACAACCCATTCATCTGGTGTATATTCTAAATATATAGTTGCAAAATCAGGATATCCACTTCTTGGGCATAAACATGAAAATTCAGGCAAAGTCATTTTTATAAGATAATCTCGTTTGTGCTGATTTGGCCATATCTCTAAATCTTTTTCAACATCAAACTCATTTATAATTTTTTCACCATATTTCATTTATTTTTCCTCGTATAAATCTTCTAATTCACTTAATGATTTACCCTGTTTATAATCTATTCCTAAATCATTCACAAAAGTGCCCATTTCATTATCTTCAATCATTTTCATCCATGTTTTAAGCCCAAGATTATGAGCAGTTGTATTGAAACCTTTTAAAATGTTTTTATACTTCATTTTATCGCTTTTTTTAGTGTAAATTGAATCAAATCGTATAAAATCAATATCCAAATCCCTCATATATAAAAAACTTGTATGTAAAGAACCTACTCTATCAATTCCTACTTTAATCCCCATTTTCCTAATTGATTGTAAAGTTGAATTATATCTTGAGATATTTGAATAATACTGAGATTCTGCAATCAAAAATAAAAGTTTATTTTTTACTATTTCATTTGAAGTAAGTAAATGATTCAATCTTTCTACAAAACTATAATTTCTAATTGAACTCGCTTCAATATTTAAACAAAGAGAAATATTTTTTTGAGAACTTATGATTTCACAAATTTTTTCAATAAGAATAAAATCATATTCTGCACTAAGACCTAGTTTATGAACCACTTTCATATAGGATTTAGGATGTAGTACTTTACCATTAGAAGTTTTCATTTTTACAAAACATTCATAAAAGAGGAGTGAATTATTTTCAAAAACTGCTTGTTTTTTTATAATAAAAGATCTATTTTCAATAGCATCTATTGTATAACTTTCAAGATCATTCGGATCAATTTCCTCTTCTTTTAAATATTTTTTCTGTTTATTTAACATTTGATTGTCAAATAGTTTATCATATAAAAAATCTAATTTATCGGAGTATAATGTGTCAATTATAGCTCCTGAAATCTTTACTTCCATATGATCAATCAAAATCTCATTACTTTTTAAACATAAAAGTTCCAAAATAGTTTTATATTGAGTACTTTCTCCAGGTAATCCAATTATAAAATCACCACCTTTCAATTGACCCATAGGAAAGTTACTAATTTGTTTGTCATTAAAATATTTTTCTATATATTGTACAAATTTTGATAAAACTTTATCCCCATTTTGGAAACCATATGTCTCATTAATGTAATATAAATTATCTATGCTGATTAATATTAATGTATATTCTTTATTTTTTTTTATCTCTTTTTTCAAATATTTATATAAATAACTTCTAGTGAACGTTTTACTTATAGGTTCCGTTATTTGCACACTAAAACCATCATAGATTAAAAAAAATATAAAATATATACTAAAAGCTAAGAGTAAAACTGAATTGAAATAGAATGTAATATCTAAAGATTCATAATAAGATTGGAAAGTATTATAAATAAACAGAAGAAGAAGAAGAAAAATGGGAAGTGCCATCCTTAGTGCTAAACTAAAACGGTATTCCCTCTCTTTTTTTTCTGGTAGTAACATCTAAAAATTTAAACGTCTAAGTGTTTTACATCTTTTGCATGAGTTTCTATATAGTTACGTCGAGGCTCTACCTCATCTCCCATAAATAAAGTAAATGCATCAGAAGCAACTTCTGCATCCTCAATATTAACTTGTAATAAAACCCTATTTTCTGGTGTCATTGTTGTTTCCCAAAGTTGATCAGGATTCATTTCACCTAAACCTTTGTAACGCTGGATATATGCACCTTTTTTTGCATAATCGATAACATCTTCAAGAGATTCAATAGGATCATCTGTGAAATTTAAATCCCACTCTTGTATTTTTCTATATACAAAATCTGCTTCAGTAAAGTGTGGAGCTGAAAAGAGTTCATCATTTATAAGAAGCTCTTCCATTCCTCCTTCAGTTTGTACAAATATATGAATCTCATTTGTTTCTTCATTAATTGTCTTAGTTAGAATATTGTTATTGATTGAAGTTAAGAATGACTCAATTTTTTCATATAATTCATTAGTTCCTAAAGAGATCAAATCAGGATTTTCAATAAAATGACGAATCAAATTAATTAAGGCATATCTTCTTTCTAATGCGTCTAAAGAACTTTTATAGTGATCAACCATTTTAAAATAAGATACTAAATCATTATGTCCTATATCTTCAACTTCTAAAGATTCAACACCATTATCGATAAGAAAATCATTCATCTGTCTATCATCTTTAAAATAGATCTCTTTTTTTCCTTTTTTATAACGGTACAACGGTGGCTGAGCTAAGTATAGATAACCTTTTTCAACAATATCTCTAAAATAACGAAAGAAAAACGTTAGTAAAAGTGTTTGTATATGACTTCCATCTACATCTGCATCGGTCATAATAATAATTTTATGATAACGAAGTTTTTCTTCATTATATTCTTCACCGATACCACAACCCATTGCTGTGATCATATTTGTAATCTCATCAGATTTCAATATTTTTTCTAAACGTGCTTTTTCAACATTTAATATTTTACCCTTAAGCGGTAAAATTGCTTGAAAAACTCTATCACGTCCCATCTTAGCAGAACCACCCGCAGAATCTCCCTCCACTAGATACAATTCACATATTGATGCATCTTTACTTTGACAGTCTGCTAATTTACCAGGAAGTGTGCCTACACTCATTGAATCCTTACGGCGCGTGAGTTCTCTTGCTTTTTTAGCTGCTTCACGACCACGAGCAGCCATAAGAGCTTTTTGAACTATTGCTTTAGCTTCAATAGGATTTTCTTCAAAATATTTTGCTAACTCTTCACCAGATGCTTTTTGAATTAATGGTTTAACATAAGTGTTTCCAAGTTTACCTTTTGTTTGACCTTCAAATTGAGGTTCTGGAACACGTGCTGATACAATTGCTATTAAACCCTCTTTAACATCATCGCCAGATATTTTTACATCTTTTTCTTTTGCAGCACCATTTTTAGAATTATAATTTGATATAACACGTGTTAAAGCAGCTCTAAAACCAGCTTCATGTGTACCACCATTTGGTGTTCGAATATTATTTACAAAAGATGCTAATTTTTCATCGTATGCATCGTTATACATTAGAGCGATATCAAACTCTATATCTTCTACTTTTCCAGAAAACGAAAAAACTTCAGCAACTTTTGTTTTTTTATTCATATCAGAAACATATTGAGCAATACCACCTTCAAAATGATAAACCTCTTTTGTTCCTGTTCTTTCATCATTAAATTTTATAGTTATAAAAGGATTTAAATATGCTAATTCTTTAAAACGTTTTGATAAGTATTCATACTCAAATGTAACAGTTTCTGTAAAAATACTAGGATCAGCGGCAAACTCTATTGTTGTACCTGTTTTACGAGTATTTCCTGTTACAGTTAGTGCTTTTTGAGGAATCCCTTGTTTAAAATCTTGTTCATGTATTTCACCATTTCTGTGAATAGTCATATGAAGAGTTGATGAAAGTGCATTTACAACAGATACACCAACACCATGCAGTCCACCAGAAACTTTATATGTATCTTTGTCAAACTTTCCACCAGCATGAAGTACTGTAAGAACAACAGTTGCAGCAGACACGCCTTCTGTTGGGTGCATATCTGTAGGGATACCACGACCATTATCAGCTACTTTACAAGTCCCTTCTTTAGTTAATGTAACAGTAATAGTGTCACAATGACCTGCCATTGCTTCATCTATAGAGTTATCAATAACTTCATATACTAAATGGTGAAGACCTCTATGACCAGTGTCCCCAATATACATACCTGGACGTTTTCGAACAGCTTCAAGTCCTTTTAGGACTTTAATATTACTAGCGCCGTAATTTTGTTCCAAATTTTCTCCTTATATAACTATCGGCATAACTACCGTTTTAAAGTTTTCATCATTTAAAATAAATGGTAAGTTTCCTTCATTTAAACCTATTGTAAATTCAGAATTTTGTATAGAATTTAAAAAGTCTAAAAGATATCTACTGTTGATTGCTAAAACGAAAGGTTCTTCAAAACCAGTAGCAAAATTTATTTCTGTTTTAGCCTCAATATTATCATCACTTAAAGATTCAAATGTAATTAAATTTTGATTAAATGTTATTTTGACATCAGTTGAAATAGTAGTAATTTGTTTAATTGAATCAATCATAGTTGCTTTTGGTAAAATCAGAGTATTAGCAATCTCTTTCGGAATAATTCTTGAATACTCTGGAAATTTCCCATTTATGAGCTTTGTAAAAAAAGTATATTGATCAGATTGAATAATTAAATTTGTAGCATCATAATAGAGTTCTATTTCATTGAAAAATAGTTTTTGAATCTCAACAATAGCTTTTTTCGGAATAATTATAGAAAGTTCATTTGTTGAATTATTAGGAATGTGAACAACTGCTAATCTTCTAGTATCGGTGGATGCAAAATTAATTCTATCAGGTTGAATATCTATTAATGCACCATTAAGTTCAAATTTTGGATTATTAGTATCTATTGCAGGAGTTATTTTTTTGAGAGATTCTATAAGTGAATAAGAATCTATAGAAATTTTATCTTTACCATCAATTGTTGGAAACTCTGGAAATTCTTCAGTTGCAAATGTTGGTAACTTAAAATTAGAATGTGATTGAGTTATAAATAACATATTGTTTTTAAGTTCTAAATCAACATTTCCATCTTTTAAAATTTTAATAATATCTAGAAATTTTTTACCATTAGCTGTAGCAGAACCATCCTGAGTTATTGTCACATTGTTTGTGTTTACAAAATAACCTATTTCATAATCAGTAGCTTTAATAGTTAAAAGACCATTAGATGCATTTATATAAACGTGAGAAGTTATTTGAGATGTATCTTTTTTTTCTAAGAATGGACCAGCTTGAATTAAGATATTTTCTATAATAGATTTAGAGATTGATATCTTCATTTAAATTCCTATATTATTTAATAATTTTAGTATGTAGTAGTAATAGGAAGTGAATATGTGAAAATCACTTTTTAAACCCTACATACCTTCATTTTTAGATGTGATGAATTGCAATAGAGTAATTCACACCTATTCACTTATATTATTATATCTTTTTTTTTTAACGATTAAGAGGATGTCGTTATTTTATTTGAAAGTTCATCTATTTTTGTTTTAAAATCCTCATCATTTTCAATTAATTCATTTATTTTTTTAATTGTATGAGATATAGCTGTGTGGTCTTTCATACCAAAATATTGAGCAAGTTGTGGCATAGTATTTTCAGTTAGATCTCTACAAATAAAAATTGCTATTCGTCTAGCATATACAAGATTTTTACTTCTTCCCTTTGAACGAATTTCACTTGGTTTTATATTTAGATCTTTTGCTACACATTCAGTTATAGAATCCATACTGAGATTCATTTTTTTCTCTTTAAGTTGATCTTTAAGAGCGTTTTTTGTAAAAGCTAAATCTATATCAACATGCATAAGTTGTGAATATGCATGCAGACGTGAAAGAATCCCTTCTATCTCACGAACATTATTATCTATTACAGTAGCTATATAGTTTATGATATCTGGTGAAAGATTTACTTTATTGATTTCACATTTGCTTTTTATAATGGCTATTTTTGTTTCTAGTTCAGGGGGTTGAATATCTGCAACTAAACCCCATTCAAAACGACTTTGTAGTCTTTCTTCTAAGCCACCTATTTTTTTTGGTGGTTTATCTGCTGTAAGAATTATTTGCTTTCCATCTCCTCGTAATGCTTCAAAAGTATAAAAAAACTCTTCTTGCAATGAATTTTTATTACTTAAAAATTGGATGTCATCAATGAGTAAAACATCACATTTTCTATATTTTTCTTGAAATTTATCCATCGTCTTATTTCTAAGGTGTCGAATAAAATCATTGAGTAGTTGCTCACTTGTAGTGTAGATAACATTTTTGCCTTGGTTTTCATAGACATTTCCAGCTGCTTGCATAAGGTGTGTTTTTCCTAGGCCTACACCTCCATATATAAAGAGTGGATTATAAACCTTTCCTGCATTTTCACTCACACTTTTCACTGCTGCATAAGCAAACTGATTTGATCCTCCAACCATAAATGTATCAAAAACTTGAGAGGGATTTAAAAGTGAATGTGAAGGCTTTGTATTATTTTTTTTAACATTTTTTCTTTTTTCTACTAAGTTTTTTAAAGTGATTTTTATACTAACTTTAATACCTGTACTTACCTCAAAAAGGTGTGCTATTTTTTCACTATATTTACTTTTTATCCAGTTAGATACAAGAGCATTAGGTGCATAAAAAATTGCTAGATCACTTGAAGATTTTTTAGGATCATATTTTAGGTGTTTTATATATCTGTTGTATTCAGATTCTGTAATCTCATCTTTTAGTTTGTTAAGTATCTCTTCACCAATATTCACAAAATCCCTTTATCTATTCATTTAATTGTGAATAATATCAGTTAAAGACATAAAATAGCTTTAAACATATGTGAATAATTAAACTAATTTATATTAGGAATCCTAATATAACCAAGAAACTATAGCTGTTCCAATTCCATGTGATTCTTTTTGTTCTTTAAATTGTTTTGAAAACTCAATAGCCATTACATCAAGAACAAGGTTTTTATAGCGTGCCGTGAATCCAACTCCGTAATATCCATATAAAATTTTCTTTTCAACTGAATGTGAAGAAGTAAAGTTATTTCCATCTAAAAAGATATCATGTCCTACAGCAGTTGCCGCTGCTGTAAAATTAAAACTAAAACTCCATGGATAATTAAATCTATTTTTAAATTCTCCATATACTGGTATACCTGGATCATTTCCAATATTTACAGTTGATAAACCATAATCTTTGGGAATGTTGTAACCAAATCTAGTTGTGAATCCAGCTGAAGCATTGATTGCTATATTTCCTAATTCAGCAGATGTGAAAGGAATAAAAGATCCTTCATATTTTCCAAAATCTTTTGAGTGATATTTCCATTTTTGAGTGAATTTTAAATTCACTCCTAATTCATCTTTTAGTTGATGATCCCAACCATTGACTTCATCAAAATCAAATGTTTTGTGAAACTCTCTTTGTAGTTGTTCTGAAAGTGAAGAAGGTCCTACGACACCAATTTTTAATGAAAGAGATCGAAGTTGTGTTTTTGTTGTTTTATGCATTCCTGCTTCAAGATAAGTCCAACCTGCATATGGTCTGTCATTTTGTATCAGTTGAGTGTTGAGTGTATCGGTCGGTGTAAATATTTGATTAGCAATTGAAAAAGTTGCATAAGAATATGTTTTTTCAGATTTATATCCTAAAACATCAAAGAGTGTATTTTCCGTTTTTGGAACAAAATATAAAAATGTAAACATTTCACCAGTAGAATATCCATCATCTGTTCCAAAATATACATCATTTTCAATGTAAAAGTTTGCTCTATCAAAAACCCAATTATCATCTGTAGTTGTATCAGAAGCGACTAAAAGACTATAAACAGATAAAATAAGTAGTAAAAATTTCATAATTTTATTATATCAGAAACTATTTGTATATAATATTCACATAATTTTCATAATTGAGTTTTGATGACAATATTAGGTATAGATCCCGGAACTAGAAATATGGGTTACGCTCTTATAAAGTATGACAAAGGGAAACTTTCTTTACTTGAAGCTGGATTGATAAAAATGAAAGCAGAAGAGTTGCAGTTTCAAATACCACAAATGGTTGAAGCATTGAGTTTGATTTTTAGTAATAATGAGATTGACGAAGTTGCGATGGAAGATATATTTTATGCTCACAATCCAAAGACAACCATAAAACTAGCACAGTTTCGTGGGGCTATTATGTTAAAACTTTTACAAGAGTTTGGACAGTTTCATGAGTACACTGCTCTTCAAGTAAAAAAAGCACTTACCGGTAAAGCAAAAGCTTCCAAGGAACAGGTTAATTTTATGGTGAAAAGACTTTTAAACATAAAAAAAGAGATTAAGCCGCTTGATATATCTGATGCGATTGCTATTGCAATAACTCATTCACAACGTATTAAGATATAATGTGAAAAACTAAGGAGAATATACATGGCAAGTATTGACAATGCATCAATTGTAAAAAAAGCAAATATTTATTATGACGGAAAGGTTACAAGTAGAACTGTAAAGTTGGCTGATGGAAGTGTACAAAGTTTAGGAATAATGATGCCTGGTGAATATACTTTTTCAACAAATGAAGCTGAAATCATGGAGATGATGAGTGGAGAGCTTGAAGTTAAACTTCCAAATGAAGATTGGAAAGTTATTCACACTCCTGGGACGTTTAATGTTGACGCTAATTCATCATTTGACTTAAAGATTAAAACTGTAACTGATTATTGTTGTTCTTATATCAGTGAATAATTCTTAAATTTATAGTATTAGAATTGAAAATTTGTTTCACAGATGATGTGAAGCAAGTTGATTCAGGTTTGCCTCATCTAGAGCACCTGATACTCTTTGTACCTCTTTTCCATTTTTAAATACTATAATAGTTGGGATACTTCTTATCCCAAATCTTCCACCAAGCTCTTGTTCATTTTCCGTATTTACTTTTGTAAATAGCGCTTTAAGAGGGAACTTTATAGCTGTTTTTTCAAACGTTGGAGCCATCATCTGACATGGTCCACACCAAGGTGCCCAAAAATCAACTATAACTGGAATTTCACTATTTACAATAACTTCATCAAAATTATTTTTATTGAGATCTAGGGGTTTTGTATCTAAAAGTGATTGTTTGCATTTACCGCAGTTAGCTTTAGAATATGTTTCTTTAAATGGAACGTTATTCACACTTAAACAGTGTATACATACAATTTTCATACTTCATCTCCTTGATTGTGTAATTTTTTTGGTAATTCTATTATAGTTTTAGTTTTAGAATTTTTAGATGTTATAGTTAATTTACCATTTAAGTGATCTTCAACAATTGTTTTACAAACATATAACCCTAATCCTGTTCCATTTTTTGATTTTGTTGAAAAGTATGGCTCAGTTATTCTTTGAATAATATCTTCAGGAATTCCACCTGCATTGTCTTCAATTTCTATAGTGTTATGTGTCATTTTTTCATATGACTTAATTAATATATATGGATTCTGTATAGAGTTTTCATGAAATGCATCTAAAGAATTTTTTAAAATATTGATGATCGTTTGTACTAATTCATTTTCATATGTTGTTATTTCTAAATTTTCGTCTAGTTCATTAATATAGTTGATACCGTTTTGAGTTATATCATCACTTATTAGTCGGATAGAACGTTCAAAAATAGAACTTATTTTAATTCTAGTAATCTCTTTGTTTTTCTTAAAAAAGTTTCTAAAATCATCAATAGTATCTGAAAGATATGTAACTGTCTTTTCTATTTTAGAATAGGATGAATGAATAATTTCATCATTTATGGTTCCTAACTCTGTTTTAATTCTGAGCGTAGCTATAACAGTATTAATAACAGATAATGGTTGTCTCCATTGATGAGCTATCATTGATATCATTTCACCCATGGCAGTTGTTCTAGAGTTTTCTATCATCTTTTCTTGGTGAACTTGTATTAGTTTTGAACCAGTAATATTTTCACTAAATATTACAAAACCAACATGTTCTCCATTTTTATCATAATCTGGCACAAGTGTATTTTGCAGCCATATCTCTTTTCCATTTTCAGTTAAAGTGACTTTTTCATATTGAAATATTTTTTTCTCTCTTGCATGTTCAGTTAGTTGATCTTTTAGCGTTTGCGTTATAGTTAGTTTTTCATACTCAAATAAATTTTTTAAATAAATATCTTCTTGATCAAAACCTACTGCTTGAAGGTAAGCACTCGAAAGCTGAGTAATTATAAATTGATGATTTACTTTTATGTAGAGAACCCTTTCATCTACTATTTTTTTCTCAGCTATTAGTTCTCTATTGAGTTCCTCAATTATTTTAAGATTTTCTTCGAGTTGCTTGTTTGCGTTAGCCATTATTGTTTGATCTGTTATTATCAATGCTACAAGTTTTTGATCTATGTCAAAGGGGATAATACTAACATCTTGCCTCATATGTGAAAATCCCGATGCTTTTATCTGGTTGATTTTTATGGGGATAAAAAACTTAGATGTATGTGCGGTATAAAAGGTTGGTGTTCCCATTTGTAAAGCTGTTTTTATTTTTCTCTGAAGTGTTTTTGCGTTTATTTGGGGAAATAATGAGATAAGGTTTTTATCAATAACCTCATTTTCTTTTAAATGGGTGTGTATTTCAAGCCACTTATTAAAATATAATATATCTAGATTTTGATCAAGAATTAATATTCCTGAATCAATGTTCGATATTAATTTTTTTTCTACATCAATGTTTCTAAAATAGTGTTGAGTTGATTTTTCAGCCATTCAATAGATCCATCTTGAGTTAATATATATATTTCACCGTTAATTTTTTGATCTTCGAAGTTAAGTTGTGTGTCAATCACTATAACTTGAGAAAAATCCATAAGTTTTTTGTTTGTGTTTATTTTATCATGCGGATGCTTGCTAATAGTTGGAAGTGAAAATTTAACTTCAGTTTGCATCTCCATAGCTAATCTAGTCGTAAGGGATGATGTTAAAACATTTGTTAGCTCCAAAATTGCATCATCTAAATCTTCGTTAGTTTCTAACTCTAGATGTTTAGCTAAATTTTTTGCACTTTCATCATTGATAAAAAAAGCACTTTCACCACTAAATTCACCATTAAACGCTTGCATTGAAAAAAAATAGCTTTCACCTTTAATGTTCTCAAGTTTTGAGATAAGTTCTGAAACTTTCATTGTTTTAATATTTGGAATAGTAAGCGTTGCAAATGTATCAAGCATCTCTGCAACTACAGCTGTTGCATCCCCATAAGCAATGTTCATTAGCTCTTTTAAAACATCTATTTCATCTTCTGTCAAGTCTATGTTATTCATTAGAGTAAACCTAAAATTTCTTCCATTTTATCAGGACTAATTGGTTTTTTAGTGTGAGTTATTGCACCTAAGCTTAAAACCTTTTCTCTAGCTTTGGGTTGCACATCTGCGGAGATTACAACAATTTTCGTATCTGGTTTTTTTTCTAATATTACAGGGATAGCTTCATATCCATCCATTACAGGCATTGTTAAATCTAGAAATACTACATCAATACTTTCATTCATAATTATCTCAACAGCATCTTTGCCATTTTCGGCTTGAAGTATTTGGGCATTTTCTCTATGAGATTTTAGAGATTTTATAAGGCTAAGTCTAGCTAGCTTTGAGTCATCAACTACTAAATACTTCATATTTTTCCTTAGAAGGTGTTCTATTTAAAATTCATTTTCTTCAAATTTTATACTCGCGCATTCTATAAAGAAAGATGAATTTTTGATACTTTGTACATTATAACATGAGCCTAATCCAATAGCAAGCTTATTGTCACTTTCAATTATACTGATTCCTTCAGACATATCTAAAAGACTCAATTTTGTGTTATCTAGAAGTCTTGCATCACTTACTCCAGAACATTCTAGTTTCAAACTAATCCAATCAAATGATCTTGATACATCTTGGGCTGTTAGTGTAATATTCATAACTAAAGGTGAAACTACATCAATAGAGCGAACTTCACCATCTTTAAAATTATCAAATCTTTTTAAAAACTGTTCTACTTTTCTAAGTGGTTGCATTTTATTGACAACCTACACATTCCATACTTCTATCTTCAACATCATGAGCCACTTCAGGAGATTGAGAGCGGAGATAGTATGTTGATTTTAATCCAAGTTTCCAAGCAAGCATATAGATCTCATTGAGGTATTTTCCACTTGCTTTATCAAGAGTAATGAAAATGTTTAGAGATTGACCTTGATCTATCCATTTTTGACGGATTGCTGCTGCTTTAATAAGAATAGTTTGGTTTAGATCATACGCTGGTGTATAGTATGCCCATGTTTCTGGTGAAAGTTTAGGAACAACAACTGGTATTAAACCAGAGAGATTTTCCTCAAACCATTTTCTTTTAAATACAGGTTCGATTGCTTGAGTAGTTCCTGTAAGAATAGATATAGAGCTTGTAGGTGCTACAGCCATTAGGTATCCATTTCTCATGCCTTGAGATTTTACTTTTGTACGTAACTCGTCCCACTCGTAACTTGAAGCAAAAAGACCACCACGATCTACTAAGTTAATCACTTCTGCATTCGCATGATCCTGAGGCATAATACCTTTTGACCAGTCTGAGCCTTCGAAATCTGGATACGTTCCTTTTTCTTTTGCTAAATCTGATGAGGCTGAAATTGTGTTATAACATACTGCTTCCATAATTTCATCAATCTTATCAAAATGTTCTTGGCTTCCCCATTCGATTCCAGATTCTGCAAGCATCTGAGCTTCACCCATAACACCTAAACCAATGGAACGAGATTTCATGTTTGTTCGTTTAACTTTTTCCACAGGATAAAAGTTAAGATCAATAACATTGTCCAAACATCTAACAGCTGTAGGAACTATAGCTTCAATTTTTTCTTTTGTATTTGTTCTTGAAAGGTTTATCGAAGCAAGGTTACAAACTGCTGTATCTCCATTTATTTTTTCTTTCTCAACAACATAGATTGGAAGTCCTCCAAGAGAATCTAATGCAGTTACTTTTTTAGCTGGTTTTGTTATCCCACTATCTAACGTTACCATCTCTTCTTCTTCATAAGAGACAAAATCTCCATTTTCAAAAATAAATTTTATTTTGTAATGGTTAGGGTTTGTGTTTTGGAAAATTTCTGTACAAAGATTTGAGCTTCTAATTACACCTTTGTGTTTGTTAGGGTTTGCTCTATTTGCGTTATCTTTGAAACACAAGAATGGTGAACCTGTTTCAAAGTAAGATGTAAGAATTTTTTTCCATAAGTCTTTCGCTTTAACTTTCTCTTTAACTATGTTGTCATCTTCTTCAAGTTGAACGTATCTTGCATTGAACTCTTCTCCATAAAGAGTTGCTAATTCTTTTACATCATATGGATCAAATAAAGTCCAAATGCCATCCTCTTGTACTCTCTTCATAAACAGATCATTGAGCCACATTGCCGGAAAAAGATCATGAGCACGACGTCGCTCTTCACCAGAGTTTTTCTTTAGATCTAAAAAGTCATTTACATCTATATGCCATGGTTCCATGTAAACTGCTATCGCACCTTTTCTAGTTCCAAGTTGATCAACAGCAATTGCTATGTCATTTGTGATTTTTAAAAATGGTACAGTTCCACCAGCAGCATTTTTATGCCCATCAATAAATGAACCCATTGAACGGATACCTGTCCAGTCCCAGCCGATTCCTCCACCAAATTTTGAAAGCATTGCCATCTCTTGATAAGAATCGAATATACCTTCTATGTTGTCTGGTGAAGAACCTATATAACATGAACTAAGTTGGTGTCTAGTTGTTCTAGCATTTGAGAGTGTTGGTGTTGCTAACATTACTTGAAACTGAGAAATCATGTCATAAAATTTTATTGCCCACTCTTCACGATTTTCTTCACGCTGAGCTAAGAACATTGCAATAGCCATAAACATATGTTGAGGAAGTTCTATAGGGTTTCCACTTACATCTTTTATAAGGTATCTATCATAAAGAGTTTTTACACCTAGATAATTGAACAACATATCTCGTTCAGGTTTGATATGTTGATCAAGTTTTTCAAGGTCATACATCTCGGCAAGTCCAAGCAATAGACGACCTGCTTTTTCACCACGTTTGAAATATTTCTCTAGTGTGCAGTATCCTGTAAAGCTGTTTACCTGATGATAAAGATTAAACATAAAAAGACGTGCTGCTACAAATGTCCAGTTTGGAGCATCAATGTCAATTTTGTCTACAGCTGTTTTAATAAGTGTTTGTTGAATCTCTTGTGAAGTTATTCCATCACGAAATAAAATCTGAGCATCTACTTCCAATTCACTTTGTGAAACATTATCTAGATCTTTTACTGCAGCGGCTGTATACTTTTGGATTTTTGTTATATCAAGCGGTTCTGTTCTACCATTTCTTTTTATGATTGTTATCATTTTTTCCCCAAGAACAATGTTTAGGATTCATCAGATTTTTTGTTTTATGAATCTTTATAATTACTTGGATTTTATCGGAAAATATCTGACAAAAAACTTTAAAAAATTTGGTATTTTTATAAAGCTTATTTTGTCATTTTATTATTAATTAATTTAATAATATTTATTATACCCTAATGATTTTAGAACTATGTAAATTATTATTTTTCAAAAACTCTTTTAAAAATAGCATCAACATTTTTTGTATAGTAATCATAGTTGAAGCATTCACGAATTTGTTCTTCTGAAAGTTTAGATCGTAACTCTTCATCATCTAATAAATGATTTAGATAGAGTGATTCACCCTCTTCATTTGTTGTAGCTTTCCCTTGTCCTATCTCCTCCCAAACTTTCATTGCATTTCTTTGTACAATCTTATAAGCATCTTCACGACTTACACCTTGAAGAGGAAGCTCAAGTAAAACACGTTGTGAAAAAACTAGTCCACCTGTTAGGTTAAGATTTTTCATCATATTTTCAGGATATACCGTAAGTTTAGATATAACACTATTCATTCTATGTAGCATAAAATCAGATGTTATGAATGCATCTGGTAACCAAAATCTTTCAGTAGAAGAGTGAGAGATATCTCGCTCATGCCAGAGCGCAACATTTTCCATTGCCGGCATACAGTATCCTCTTATTATACGAGCAAGACCTGTTATGTTTTCTGTTAAAATTGGGTTACGTTTATGAGGCATGGCAGAAGAACCTTTTTGCCCTTTTGCAAAAAACTCCTCTGCTTCATATACTTCTGTTCTTTGAAGATGTCTAATTTGCACTGCAAACTTTTCAATAGATGATGCTAACATTGCTAGAGCTGTAGCAAGTCTAGCATACCTATCTCGGTGAACAACTTGATTAGAACATGGCTCTGGTTTTAGTCCTAACTCTG